>Ga0181596_10000005_pt1 | contig 288396 bp, 262 predicted proteins | sample 041ome_6_FD_148655 | JGI IMG/M metagenome (GOLD analysis project Ga0181596, IMG submission 148655) | Coastal salt marsh microbial communities from the Groves Creek Marsh, Skidaway Island, Georgia - 041402US metaG (spades assembly) | ecosystem: Environmental > Aquatic > Marine > Intertidal... | reverse complement strand
CAATATAGAAAATTACCCTCCCAAGTGGAGGGTTTTTTCTTTTACATCAATGGACTCTATCCATATCCTCTCTAATCCAATGACAAGAGGGTGAATTTGGTACACGGTTTTTCAAGTTGCAAAACGAAAGTTAACTATTGATTTCACACAAGATCTTTCTATAATTTATTAATATTCACATTTACCCCTTAAGGCATCGTGTAAAAAAGGGAAAATCATCGGTAACTACATAGTATTAAATCCCTTGTAGAAATTCTGGAGTTACCCCAAATCGACCGTTGCATTCATGTAGCTGCAATTTTTTCTCTTTTTAAATTGCATTTCCGTAGTTTTTATTAATTTTATTCTTATTCCGTGTGGACTGGAATTCAAATATTGAGTCGCGGGTGGAGAGAACGCATCCGAAACAATCGTTACGTATTTTTTAACTCATAAATTAACTACTGAATGGGCTTTAAAAGATGTAATACTTTTTTCCACCAATAGCATAGTAACTATTTTTCCGCTAGTTTATTGAAACAAGGGTTGCAACCGCCTCTTTGATGTTTATTTATGACAATATTTTAACCGATGAAATATTACAACAAAACACGAACCATTGAACAAAAAGTAACCGATCGAGAAATTCTTGAGCACCTCAAGCAACAAAATAGTTTGCTTCAATCCATCTTAGAAGAGTTAAAGGCCAAAAACTAAGATTTCTTCACAACTAGAGGGGCGAATTTTTATTTAGTAACGTTAACTTTTTTGAATAATCAACCCCCTCCCCTCTAGTATTTTATTGTTTTTTTTAGGGAGCTTTTTTCGTGTTCATAGAAACGAAAGACGAAAAAAGGTTTTCTACATAAAAATTCAACCGCATCCGATTCAGTTGGCATTAAGGCATCAAATGATAGCCTTGGGTTTGATAATTAGCCAAAACCGTAAGGGCAGAAAGCGCAGGAATTACAGCTGGATGGATGTCTTCGGAGGTAAGGTTTCGCGCAGCTAGTGCTTGAGAACAAACGTATAAGGTTACCCCATTTGCTTCTAATTTTTGGATTAAATCAATATTGGGGTTTGATTTTTCAAATTTATTTAGGTGTGCTTTTTCCGTCAAGGCATCGAAGGTAGCCGCTCCATGAATAGCAACCACTATTTTAAGATTTTCGGCAGGAACCCCAGCAGCATGCATTAAGTTTAAGGTCCGTGCTACTACCCATAGACGCTTGTTCACCCCGCTTTTTTGACTGTCTGAAGTAACGTCAAAAAGCAACCGATAGGCTTGACTAGGATCAGGCTGTGCAGCAACACTGTCATCGTACTTTATCTCACCATAGCCTTCAATTAAGGGCGTTTGCCATTCCTGTCCGTAGGAACAATGAATAAAAAATAACAGGCTTAGACTTATTGTGGTAGTGAGGCTTTGAAAATATCGTTTCATGGATTTGTGCTTACTTATGAGTGATTAAAAATACAAAAAGATAAAGTAAAATAAATGCGCTCCGTTAAATACAAAATGGGCTTTAAATAAAAACCAAAATTAAGTATCTTAGCTCTTCCAATTATGCAATTTGAACCCATTATTTAAACAACTTGTCCGAAGGCTTAGCTTTCTCTTTTTAACCCTGGTCGGCTTAGTACTTCTTATTGCAGCTTTTCTTTTTACTTATGACCCCAATCCGCAGGTTGAGCTCGTAACGTCAGAGGAAATCGATATAGAATCATGGGATCCCCAAGACTTGATTCTGAACAATTCCAAGGCTGATTCATTGGTAAAGACTGGATATTTATTAGTGGCCGAAAGCGCTAAACACCTGGGACCATTAGCAGAAAATCCTGAGCATCGCTATGCGGGAAATCATTTGTCCTGTACCAATTGCCACCTCAACGGAGGAACGCTCAGTGGCTCAGCCTCATGGTTGGGAATTACAGAGCGCTTTCCCCAGTTTAGAGGAAGAGAAAATAAGATAGGGAGTATCGAAGAACGCATCAATGGCTGTATGGAACGCAGTATGAACGGAACCAAACTCCCAGAAAATTCAAATCAAATGAACGCGATCGTTGCCTATATGAAATGGATAGACAAGGGATTGCCCAAATTGAATTCAAAAGTGATTCAAGGCTATCCTGCAATTGAAATTCCAAAGGTTGCCGTAGATTTAGTTCAGGGTAAAGAAATCTATCAGCGAGAATGCACCCTTTGCCATGGAGCAGAAGGCAAAGGAATTAAAAATCAAGACGGCTCGGAGAGCTACCTTTACCCTCCGCTTTGGGGAGAAGATTCCTATAACGACGGCGCGGGGATGCACCGAGTGTTAACCGCAGCTGCGTTTATCAAAAACAACATGCCTTATTTGCAAGCAAGCTGGGACAATCCAAAACTTAGCGACGAAGAAGCTTTTCATGTAGCGGGCTACATCAACAGTTTTCAACGACCTGAAAAACAAAATAAAACAGCTGATTTCCCTGACAAAAAATTAAAACCCGTTTCTACGACTTACGGCCCTTGGACGGATGATTTTAGCGCGGAGCAGCACAAATACGGCCCCTTCCCTCCTATTATCGCGTATTACCAAACTACTTTTGGTTTGAGGAAAATCAAATAGTGTTTAACCTCCAGCAAATTGTGTAACTAAGATTACCCTCCGCTAAAATTTCCTTTCTATTTTTGAAAATCTAAAATGAGGTATGGATTTATTCTATGTATTTGTTGACAGTTTTTGGGGTACGTTCAATTGGACGATAAATTCAATCGTGTTTCAAGTGCCTTGGTACACCAATTATTTTTGGGGTTTGATTTTTATTTCCCTAAGTGTATGGGGATTGGAAATTTTATTCCCTTGGAGAAAAGAACAAAAGCTTTTTAGAAAAGATTTTGGATTGGATGTGTTCTATATGTTTTTCAATTTTTTCCTTTTCTCTATTGCAATTAGTGGGTTTTATGATCTGCTCCAGTATTTTTTTAATGCCATTGGGGTCAGCATGAAAAGCATTGCCTTGTTAAATCTATCCGAATTACCTACACTGATTCAGTTGGTAGTGTTTTTTGTGGTTTTGGATTTTGTACAGTGGGTTACCCATATACTGTTGCATAAAATTCCCCTACTCTGGCAATTTCATAAAATACATCACAGCGTCAAGGAAATGGGATTTGCTGCCCACCTACGCTACCATTGGATGGAAAATATCCTTTACAAACCTTTAAAAACCTTCGGAGTAATGCTTTTAGGAGGTTTTGAACCTGAACAGGCTTACATTGTTCATTTTATTGCCATTACGATCGGTCACCTAAACCATGCCAACATCAAACTCTCCTGGGGACCGCTTAAGTATGTACTGAACAATCCGATCATGCACCTATATCATCATGCTTATGTGCTGCCCAAAGGGAAAGTGGGAGTAAACTTTGGGATCAGTCTAAGCCTATGGGACTATCTCTTCAAAACACATCATGTACCCAATAGCGATGGCAGTATTGAATTGGGATTTCCGGGAGATGAAAAGCTTCCCAAAACGTTTTTAAAACAAATGATCTACGGCTTTAAGTCAAAGCAGTAGCAAACCAACTTATTTTGGGGTTTGTATGCTGATGTTTCTAAAGGTCACTACACCGTGATCTCCTTGCAGCATCAAAGGCCCAGGAGCACCTTCTTTACTGTCAATGGCCCCTCCGGTAATCCCTGGAATAATCTGATCGTGGATTACGGTTTTTCCATTTGCTACTATAGTCACCCTTCTGCCGACTAAAGTAATCTCAAACTCTTGCCACTCTCCTGCGGGCTTCGCCGCCATTTGATTGGGAGTGAGAAAACCGTAAATCCCGCCAAATAAAATTGAGCTTGGATCTTTACCGTATCCATCCTCTATTTGAACCTCATATCGCCCTCTCAAATAAATCCCAGAATTGCTCTGTGCAGGATAACGAGCCTCTATATGCAATTTAAAATCCGTAAACTCCTCTTCTGAAATCAGATTCACCCCCGGTTTGGGATTGGTTAAGAGTCCATTTTCCGCTATCCACTGATTTTCTTTAGAAGCATCAGAAGATTTCCATTGCTCTAAGGATTTCCCGTCAAACAAAGAACGTGGTTTTCCCCATTGTACTTCTGTTTGGCGTATGAGCTTAGGCGCCCTTACCCCAGTAAAAGTCAACGCCTCTCCCATGTTATTGAGAAGGGTACCGCTGAGTTTCCCCTCTGAATAGTGAGCAGAAAAATGCATATCATGTGCTCCGTCCCACTGCGGAGGAATACTAAAATCAATTCGGTTGTCGTGGTAAAAAATTTCTGCAATTGGTCGAGCACTTCCGCTTTCGGCTACAAAATAGCCTACCAGTGTTTGAACACCGGATAATTTTACTTCAAGCCAAGAAGGATAGATTGTATCCCCCTTGAGTACTTCCAAATCCCATTTGCCAATCACGTCATTTTTATCCTGTGCAAGGCATAAATTGAAGCTCATCAAGCTGATTAAAAGTAAGAGGCTGTTTTTTTTAACGTTTAAATTCATAGTTAGCGTATTATTTAGAGAGTTTGTCTGTTCCTAAAAATGCATCGTCCGAATTGTAATACCAACTTCTGTTCTTAGGCATACGGATTCCCGACAATTCTATTTCATCGTCCAAAATAATATATTCTCCATCATTTTTCGACTCCTCGTGAAAAAATTGATACCGTTTAAGCGCATAGCTTTCGGTATCAAAATAAAAATACCACGTATCACTGCCTACGCTAGGATCGTAGGTCACTTTTAACACCCAATAGGATGTTCCCTCTATCGATACGCGCTTGACTTGTGGATCGATGCGCGTGCCCGGATCTTTTAATTTCATCGGGAGTCCGTAGAGGTAACTGTAGTAATCTCGGTACATTTTGGCTCGTTCACAGTTTAACTTGTATTCTTCTCTGATTTCAGGGGTGATCTCAGCAGACCCATTAAAAAATAACTGACACGCTTCCTCTTTAAGCGAGGCAGACCATTGATTCGCTTTAAGCTCTACTGTCAGTTCAAAAAAAGAACGCGCTAAATCAAGGGTGATTTTGCTTTTTCTAACAGATCGGTCGGCGCGCTCTAGGGTCACGTAAAACGTTTCGTTGAATTGGCTCCACCTAGAATTAGGGTCGTGATAAGCTATGGCTTTTTCCAAAAGAACTTCACCGGTAAGCCCTTGTGCAAAGACCATTTTCGAAAAAAAGAATACTAAAATCAAATAAGGTTTCATGGAGCTTAGGCTGAAGTGATACACATAAATTGTTCCAAATCACTTTCTGAAATGGCAGGATTTGCACCCTGACTTGCTGCGACAAGAGCCCCCATCGCACAGGCGCGATCTAAAGTAGCTTGCTGGTCGTGTGAATGAACTACCCCATAAACTAACGTTGCCAAAAAGGAGTCTCCTGCACCAACGGTATCTTCCACTTTTATCTGATATCCACTGTTGTAAAACCATTTCCCTTCGTGAAACAACACAGCACCAAACCTCCCTTTGGTGACACAAATTGTAGTTGCCCCAGTTACTTTGGCAATAAAGGTTATATGCTGATCCATTGAATGAAAAGGTGAGTCTAGCATTTGAGCTACTAAATACAATTCTTCGTCATTGAATTTCAGTAGCTTGGATTGCTTCATCAATTCAATCAAAAGGGTAGCACTGTAATAGGGCGGTCTTAGGTTTAAATCAAACACACTGAAGTTTGATACCTTTAAAAAATCGAGTAAAGTTTGATAGGAGGCTCCTCGGCCTATTAAACTCCCAAAAACAAAAGCCGCTGATTTTTTTACCAATTCCAAAGAGGCGGGCGTGGGTTGGATAAAATCCCAAGCAACATCTTTTTCAATTTCGTATTGTGCAGATCCATTTTTGTCTAAACTGACCAAAACTTTGCCTGTAGAGTGAACCGGGTCGCGTTGAAGGTGCTCTTTTGAAATCTTTCTAGAATCCAATTCTTCAAGAATTTCATCTCCCAGGGCATCGCTCCCTACCCTACTGATAAAATGCACTGTTGCACCTAAATCTTTTAATGAACTAGCGACATTGAAAGGAGCTCCCCCCAGCCTTTTACCGTCCGGAAAAAGGTCCCATAAAATTTCTCCAAAGCAACAAATCACTTTCAATTCCATCGGTTATAAAAGTACACTTTTTAAACTATTGAAGTCTTTATTGAAATTTAAAGTTGTAAGACAAAGACACTAATGCCCCTTGAAGGATTGACAATTCATACGCACCCAAGGGACTTTCCAAAAAGACATCGCTGTCTACCGTTCCATTCCGTTGGGTATAATAGACGTTATAGGGATTCTTTCTGCTGTATAAATTATAAACTGTAAAAATCCAATCTCCTTTAAAGCGTCGGTTGGGATCTTTGCTGTATGCAATTTTCCAAGAAAAGTCCAAGCGGTGGTAGGTGGGTAATCGGGCATTGTTCCGGTAGAGGTAAATCGGAATGCTTACATTTTGCTCTTCAAACACCCCATTGGCGATGGTAAAAGGCCTACCCGTTTGTCCTACAAAATTAAAACTAAAGCTGTTGTATTGATCTCCTTCAAAATTTACGTTTGCGTTAAACGTATGCGGACGATCAAAATCTGAAGCATACAATTGGTTGTTGTTAATTCGGTTAATAGGTCTCAGTTCATCCGTTTTAAGCAAACTTCGTGACCAGGTATAATTCATTACCCCATTGATTTTACCAACCGTTTTGCGCAGACTCAGTTCCACCCCATAGGATTTTCCTTCAGCTTTGGTAATTTCATTTTCAATAAATCTCGAAAGAAAGAAATCTGCACCGGGACGGTAAGTCAAATTATTGGCTGTTTTTCGATAGTATCCCTCTGCAGAAAATTCCAATCGGGAATCCAAGAAATTCTTGTAAAGCCCCAGCCCGTAGGTGTTGTTTTTTTGAGGAGCGATATAGCGATCTGAAATTTTCCATCGGGAGGTGGGTAAAGGGGTGTTGGTGTTGTATATGTTTTGAATGTATTGAAATATCCGAGCATAACTCATTTTGATAGAAGTATTCTCAGACAATTTATAATTCAGTCCTAATCGAGGTTCGGGATTCCGATAGTTTTTAACCACTTCTTGATCGTTAAAAGAGGTTATTCCCTCAAACAATCCGTCTGCATTGTACTGGGCCTCATCAAAGGGTCCTAAAAGGGAAAATTGGGTCAGTCGTAATCCGCCAGAAAAAGCCAGTTGAGGAGAGGGATTCCAATCCAGATTGACATAGGCAGAAGATTCAAAGCCTAATTCCGTAGTGAGTGCAACAGGATTGATCGAGTTTCCGTTCCCGGGATCTAATGTTCCTGGATTGATTTGGTACCGCTTTACTTCGAGTCCGGCATAATACTTTAACGCCTCTTGAGTTGTATTAGCATATTCCGATTGAAGGCTGCTGTATTGAATTTGTGATTCAAAACGAATCACATTCTCAGAATTAACTTCCGGAAAAAGATTCTGAGGGGTATATACACTGTGAACAAAACGATTGATTAAACTGCTGCTGTTTTCAAAGGTGTGCAACCATTTGAACGTATGATTTCGTGTTTTAAAGTCGTATTGATTTGAAGAGGAATTGATATTTTCTATAGAGGAAATCAAATCCAATTGGTAGAAGTCGTTGGACAAAAAGTTTGTGTATGTTAGCTGATTGTTTGGGTTTAGCAGGTACAGTAACTTTACTGTACTATCCAGAAAATTTGCTCTTGTATTTTTAAGCCTCGGGATGAGAAGAGGAAACAACACATCACTAAAGCCAGTCCTTCCCCCAGCAATCAACATCAATTTATCTTTAAGTAAAGGCATGGTAAGGGTTAGTCTGTTGGAAATCAACCCAATACCCCCTTCTATTTTCAGTTGATCTACATAGGGATTCTTAACTTTTATATCTAGTACAGAAGCGATTCTTCCTCCGTATTTGGCAGGAATATTTGCCCGGTAAATATCAACTCCTGAAATAACATCCGGGGTAAATACAGAAAAAAGTCCAAACAGGTGGGTTGGATTGAATACCGGAGCCCCCTCGTACAACATTAAATTTTGATCCAGTGATCCACCCCGTATTGAGACCCCATTACTAACATCCCCAGAGCTGTTAACCCCTGCCATGAGCGTGATGCTTTTTAATACATCAAATTCTCCCAAAGCAGTTGGTACTTTAATCAAATCACGGATGTTGAGCTCCAAGACACCCATTTGGGGTGTTTCCACATTTTGATTCCGTTTCTGAGCTAACAATACCACTTCAGAAAGTTGTTCCTCCTCGACTAGCATTTGAACAGAAACCGACTGGTTTTTATCTAAGTTGATTTGCAATTGCTGTGTACCATAACCCAAGTACTCTATGGAGAGTTCATAGGCTCCCGAAGGCAGTCGTTTACTGAAAATTCCACTGCTATTTGAGATTCCACCACATTCACAAGGTGAAATCAATACCGAAACCCCCTCCAAGGGTTCTTTACTTTCTTGATCAAGAACACTAATCGTCAGAGCATAATCTTGAGCAAATAAAAGGCTAGTCGAAACTAAAACGAATAGTCCGATCAAAGCTGTAGTAAGGTTGGATTTCATTTTCAAAATTAGCTTCGGTTTGGGTCTCTAGGATAAGCATCTTCTCCATCTTTAACCCCATCACCATCGGTATCGGGATTGTTAGGGTCTGTACGTCTTCTTGCTTCAATCACATCGGGCAAGCCGTCTTGATCCGTATCAAGCGGCACACTGGTTACATCAAAGGGATCGGTTTCCGCTGCTTCTTCAAATTCGTCTGAATAGCCATCGTTGTCGTCATCTTCATCAAGACAGTCCGGAATCAAATCTAGATCGGTGTCGACAGGCAGACTAGAGGCGTCAAAATCATTTGAATCACATCTTGTTTCGTAAAATAAAATATAGCCGTCGCCATCGGCATCATTATCGCACAAATCTCCAATGCCGTCTTTATCTAAATCTGCTTGGTCAGAGTTTGCTAAAGTAATGCAATTGTCTTCCTGATCTATAATGCCGTCTTTATCAAGATCGGGATCTAAATCTTCAATCAATCCGAAAAAACTAATTTTATCGGCGGCCAAATCAGAGGTTCTGTAGGGTGATTCATCACACGGACTTTCATAGGTTTGCGGATTTGGAATTGGATCGCCATAGGCTTCAGGTTCGGGCAGCTTCACGTTTCCAAGGGTTTGTGCTGATCTGTTGGCCCTTTCGATAAAAACAGATTTAAGTGATGCTGCACCGGCAGTAAAACGGCCTAAAACGGTACTCTCGGGATTTGAGATGCCGTAAAAATTACCAATTAATGCCGTGGGTAAAGGGGCATTTAACCCGCTGTTATTATCCACCAAATCTTTAATAGCTTTGTAATAATTATACGATTCTTCCGAAATATTTAATTTGAAAACATCCACTAAAACGTCTTGTTTGGTTTCATAAGGAACATGAGCCACTTCCAATTTAGTCACGGTTTTTCCATTGGTAAACTCATCGTCAAAAACGATGATTTCTTTGTTGTAGGTAATTTTCCAACAAAGTTGATCACAGATATAGGTATAGTATTCTTTCGTTAGCAAGGGATTGTTTAGCTGAGAAAGACATTCCCCGTCTCTATAAATACCGTTCAAACAAATTTTACAATACATTTCCTCTTCATAGGCTCTGTATTGGTATAAGAAAAAGTTTTTTTGGTCCGAAGGATCTTGAAAGTCAATTGTGATAACATCTCCAGGAATATAGCCCCCATAGCCCTCGTCATAGGTCATTTCTGGAGTAAATTCTGAGTAAATTTCTTGTATTGGAACCAATTCAGGTATTTGTTCTGCTGTCGATCGGTAGATTTCTCCATTGGGAAGGGTAACTTCTACCTCCCACCGAGAACCTGGCGAGAGTATAAAATCATCAGCAATAAAATACACCGATTCAATTTCTTGAAATGGAAAGCGCTCTTGCGTATCCGAATTGATTAACTCAACCCTACAATCCGTGATGGGTTTCGAAACGTATTTTCCGAATTCAAATAAAGTCTTTTTTACAGTAACCTTGGTTGTCCCGGGAATGGTTGAGGCCAAACCATTAATGACTATAAGACCCTCTTGAAAATCAAACTCGGGGGTTACCGGATCTATACAAGCAAAAAGGAAAAAGAATAAACTAAATTTTATGTACTTTAGTTTAGCTTTTGTAGCAGTTAAATAATTTTTCAAACAATTTTTTTAGCATCTCAAATTTACAAAAACAATATAGATAATACCCTTTTATAAAAAATTAAACCAAATGAAACTTAGAATTCATCTTTTTCTCTTGCTAGCCTTATCCTTTATTCAGACTCCAATCCTCGCCCAAGAATTTGGCCTCCAACTTTACAGCCTGAGAAACCAATTTAAAAACGACATTGAGAATTCCCTAAAAACAATTGCAGATTGGGGCATACATACCATTGAAGGTGGAGATACCTACGGGATGGAAGAAGCAAAATTCAGAAGTTTATTGAGTAAATACAAGTTGAACCCCATCAGTATAGGCGCGGACTACGACGAACTGAGAAAAGATCCAAAGGCAGTTGCTGAAAAGGCATTACGCTATGGAGCTCGTTTTGTAATGTGTGCCTGGATTCCTCATGACGGCAATCGGTTTGACATTGAAAATACCAAAGCCGCGGTTAAAGTATTCAATGAGGCTGGCGCGATATTAAAAAGAGAAGGGATTACCTTGGCGTATCATGCACACGGCTATGAATTTAGACCTTATGAATACGGAACTCTCTTTGATTATATGGCTAAAAACGCCAAAAATTTCTCACTAGAAATGGATGTTTTTTGGATTACCCATGGAGGTGAAAATCCCATTGCACTTCTAGAAAAATACCCTGATTTTGTCGTTATGCTTCATCTCAAGGATATGGAAAAAGGTGTCAAAGGGAATAATACTGGCGGTGAAGATGTGGAAACAAATGTGGTTTTAGGACAAGGCCAAATTGACATAGAAGGCATTGTGAGAAAAGCCCACGAACAGGGGGTTCGCTATATGTTTATTGAGGATGAGTCTTCCAGAGTAGAAGCTCAGGTTCCTCAAAGTTTAGAGTTCTTAAAATCGATTAAGCTCAACTAAAGTCTTCCGGTTTCGGATGTTTCCAAGCCACTCGGTAAGGACGTTGTAGTCGTTGGGTCGCTTCGGCATCGTCGATTACTATTCGATTTTCAGGATCGTAGGCTAAAGGGCGGCCTAAGTCCATGGCAATATTCGCTAAAATACAACTGGCAGTTGATCGGTGCCCCTCGAGTACGGAAGCTGCTGGAAGATTTTTTTCTTCAATTGCTTTTAAAAAATCCAACATATGAAGTCGGGTTGCCGGAGCTGCATGCAACTCAATATTTTTTTCCGTTAAATCCTCTGGATATTGTTCGCGTTCATACAGACAGTTTTTGTGAATTTTCTTTCCTTCTCCGTTGGGAATAAAATCGTATTGCATCGGACTTCCGGCCAGCGTCCCCTTCGATCCAAAAATTTTAAAAGCCCAGGGATATTCCTTATCTACTGGGGTTCCCCAAGTTCGATGTTGCCAGATACAATTTAAATTTTCGTATTCAAATACTGCGGTTTGCGTATCTGCAATATTTGATTTTCCACTGTTTTGAACATAGATCCCCCCCTGAGAGGAGATCCGCTGTGGCCAACCCAAATCCAACATCCAACGCGCAGCATCAAACATATGAACACACATGTCGCCCATGATTCCATTTCCGTATTCCATAAAGGCACGCCACCACCCCCGATGCGGCAGACCGTCGTAAGGACGTAAGGGAGCTGGGCCCGTCCATTGCTCATAATCAAAATAATCGGGCACCTCTTGCAACGGAGGATTTGCGGAAGACCTCATGGGGTAATAACAATTCATCTCTACATGCGCAATTTCTCCAAGAAGTCCTGCATCGACTATATTTTTTTTGGCTTCCAACAAATGGGGTGTATTTCTTCGCTGCAACCCCACTTGGATCACTTTATTGTATTTGGAAGCTGCTGCCACTACCGCTTCTCCCTCAATAACATCTACACTTATGGGCTTTTGAAGATACACATGTGCACCCGCCTCTAAAGCGGCTATGGCTTGTAAGGCATGCCAATGATCTGGAGTGCCAATCAGTACGATATCCAACTCGTGTTTGGACAACATGGTTTCATAATTTCCGTACAACTGGGGTCGCTTATGATTGGGTTTTCGTTGCTGAATCAAATCGGCCGCTTCCTTCAACTGCCGCTGATCTACATCGCAAAGACATACCACCTCCACTTCCGTGACCTGCATCAATCGAAACAGATCGCTCTTACCGTACCACCCAGTCCCAATCAGCCCTACTCTATAGGGTTTTATGGGATGCATTAAATCAAATCCGTAGACCCCAAAACTGGAGAGCACCAAGGATGCAAAAGTCCCTTTTAAGAAATGCCTGCGATTGATAGTAAATGTTTTGGTTTCCATAGGCCATTGTAAAATTTTTCTTTTAAATTTAATTACAAAGAACAAATTACCTAAAACATTTTATTCATGAAGTATTGCATCTCTTATTTGTGCTTGATTGTACTGCTCATCACCATGGGTTGCGATACGGACTCTAAGTCAACCGCACCTCCTCAACTGCTATGGTATAAAGGGGCAGCCACAGTTTGGGAGGAAGCCCTACCCGTCGGAAACGGTCGTATAGGCGCAATGGTTTTTGGCGACCCCAAGAACGAAAGAATTCAACTCAATGATGATTCGCTTTGGCCAAAAGATTTGGGATGGGATCATCCAAGTGGCACTCCCGAGGATTTGGCATACATTAGAAGCTTACTGGAAAAAGGTGCCATACAAACGGTAGATTCCCTTTTGGTAGAAAAATTCTCACGCAAAACGGTAGTCCGATCGCATCAAACGTTGGGTGATTTATTCATAAAACTAAACCATGACACTATCACAGACTACAAACGCAGTTTGAATTTAAATGAGGCAATTGCCCAAGTCGCCTACCAATACGAAGGGTATCAAGTTACCCAAACTACCTTTGCTTCCGCTCCAGACCAAGTAATGGTGATTACCTTAAAAAGTGATCACCCCGAAGGCCTAAACGGAACCATTCAACTGGAGCGCCCAAAAGATGAAGGAATTCCAACTTCAACAACCCATACCGCGGAAGGCAATCTTATCATGGAGGGAGAAGTTACCCAACGCAAAGGAGCTTTTGACTCCAAGCCCAAACCTATCCTTGAAGGAGTTCAATTCCAAACTATCGTAAAACCCCTGTTCCAAGGCGGTGAACTTACGCTAAGCGAAAAAGTACTAGAGTTAAAGGGAGTAAAAGAAATCGAACTGCGCATCGTTACCAACTCCTCTTATTATCATCAAGATTACAAATCGGTAAATAAAAAGCAACTCAACACGGCTGCAAACTATACTCTTGAGGAACTAAAACACCGACACATCGAGGACCATCAAGCGCTTTTTAACAGAGTGCGTTTTGACATCACAACCGACAATACCCTCCAGGCGTTGCCTACGGATCAGCGCTTGGAAGCCGTAAAAGCGGGAGCAGTAGATTTGGAACTTCAAGAAACACTCTTTCATTTTGGGCGCTATTTACTGATTGCCTCTTCCAGAGAGGGCACCTTGCCTGCTAACCTTCAAGGCTTATGGAATCCCCACATCAATGCTCCTTGGAATGCGGATTATCATCTCAACATTAACCTTCAAATGAACTATTGGCTTGCCAACCTCACCCAACTGGATGAACTCAACATGCCTCTATTCGATTACCTGGACCGTTTGATAAAAAGCGGAAAAACTACGGCTCTAAAAAACTTTGGTGCCAGAGGATCTTTTTTACCTCATGCCACCGATCTTTGGGCTCCTACCTGGTTGAGAGCCCCCACCGCCTATTGGGGAGCTTCTTTTGGTGCTGGCGGATGGATGGTTCAACATTATTGGCAGCATTATCTTTTTACCCGCGACAGCCACTTTTTAAAAAATAGAGCGTTTCCAGCCATTGAGGCGGTAGCCCATTTTTACAGCGACTGGATTATTGAGGACAAACGAGATGGAACTTTAATCGCAGCTCCTTCTACCTCCCCAGAAAACAGGTACTTAGACTCAAATGGAACCCCTGTTTCCAGTTGCTTGGGAAGCGCCATGGACCAGCAAGTAGTTACTGAGGTCTTTACCAACTACCTCAAGGCTGCCAAAATTTTAAATCATAAGGACGAATGGGTAGAAACCATTACAAAACAATTGCAACAATTACGACCGGGGTTTCAATTAGGCTCTGATGGACGCATACTGGAGTGGGATCGCGAATATCTCGAATACGAACCCGGACATCGTCATATGTCACATCTCTATGGATTTCACCCCGGAGACCAAGTAAGCCTTTCAAAAACACCCAAATTATTTGATGCAGTTCGCAAAACACTGGACTACCGCCTGGAACACGGAGGGGCTGGAACCGGTTGGAGTCGCGCTTGGCTCATCAATTGTGCCGCTCGGCTGATGGATGGTGGAATTGCACAAGAACACATTCAACTCCTTTTTGAAAAGTCCATTTTTTCGAATTTATTTGATGCTCATCCTCCTTTCCAAATTGATGGTAATTTTGGATACACTGCTGGTGTTGCAGAACTTTTGGTTCAATCACACGAAGAGGGAATTATTCGGATTCTACCTGCCTTACCCCCAAACTGGGAAAAGGGTTTTGTCAAAGGACTTAAAGCAAGAGGAAATATCGAAGTGGACATGGAATGGGAAGCCTCTCAACTAAAATCACTACAATTGAAAGCTAAGTACGACTTAGAAACGCAAATCAGTTACAAAGAAAAACAAATCACAGTGTACTTAAAGGCCGGTATTCCGTATCAACTTACCATTTAAAATATATTTTTTATGAAAAAAACATTCTTTTTTAGCCTGGGCTTACTCCTCATTTTATCGACCTTCAATGGCTTTAGCCAGCAAAGCAAATTCGAAGGGAAAAGGCTTTTGATTTATACCAAAAACGGCAAGGGCTATGTGCATAAAAACATTGCAACAAGTGTTGAAACCCTAGAAAAAATTTGTAAATCCTTGGGAGTTGAAACCGTGGTCAGTGAAGATCCCTCTCTTTTTACCCGCCCAGAAATCAACCGTTTTGATGCGGTCGTTTTTGCCAATACAAACAATGAAGCCTTTGATACTGAACAGCAAAGAGAGGCCTTTAAAAAGTATTGTCAAAGCGGAAAAGGTTTTGGCGGAATTCACTCTGCTATTGGCTCCGAACGCCATTGGCCTTGGTTTTGGAAACTGATCGGAGGTTCTTTTTTACGACACCCTCCTTTTCAAACGTTTACCGTAAAAGTAAACCGTTCAAATCATCCCTCTACCCAACATCTAGGCTCCACTTTTGACCTGGATGATGAGTGTTATTTTATTAAAAACAGTAACCCCAGTTTTAAAATTTTACTCGAAGCGGATTTATCCACTGTATCTGAAAACGACAAGGGTAAAAAAGTTTACCGTCCAGAGCGGGCCCCCTTGAGTTGGTACAATACGTTTGACGGTGGAAAACAATGGTATACCGCCCTAGGTCACAGCAAAGATTTGTATGCCCTGCCTTGGTTTCAAAAGCACTTACAAGGGGGTATAGAATACCTTTTAGAAGAATAATACCTAAAGCTGAGAGTACGGTAGGGGTTTTAAAAAGGTTCGCTTGATGTCAGAAACAGAATGGGCGTATTCTTCTAAAGCAGAGACTCGCTTCCATTCGGGATGGACTCTAAATTTATCCCAATTTGCATTGCGCTCTTCCATAGAACTAAAGGAAAGCATATACGTCAAAGCGGGCATTAAGGGACCCGACACCTGTTCTCCAAAAAATACAGCATGTAAACCTGTGTCTTCAAATATGCTAAACTCTTCTTTATTGAACATTTTAATTTTTCTACGAACAGCATCTTCGCTATAGCCTTCGTAAGTTCTCAATTCAAATAATTGAGTCCCACTATCGGGCTTAACGAGTTGAGGAAGTCCATCAAAGGCTATATAAAAAGAACTTGAAAATCGCGAATAAACCCTTTTATCATGAGGCACGGCATCATAGGCTTTGCGTTTGTTTAAATAATCACTGTCGTTCGCTAAGGCAGCAAGAGTCTTTGTATAGGCGGAAATATCTTTATAAGGTATCAGCAAAAAAAGTTCCTTTGGAGTAGGTTCCCCAAGGGCTTCAAAAACACCGACATTCTGAACCCCACTTCGATTTAATGCAGGTAAAAGAGCCTCCTTAAAATAATCGTGCAAGGCCTTTTCAGAACCATTGAACGGAATAGAATAATGTCTCAATTCATAATATTCCTTTTGACCAAACAAGGAAATAGAGAGCAGTAAGGTGAAGAACCAAATATATTTTTTCATTAGAAGTAAAGTTTAAAAATTAAGCTTAAATTTAGTGAATTAACTTTCAATATTATGCTTCTTAGAAGATCCATTTTTCTAGCGATTTTTTGCGCTTTTAGCACCTATGCACAAACCGCTTCTTTTCAACTTACATTTAACCACCAAGCGCTTCCCGTTAAGCAACTCCAAAAAACAGCTGATTTTTATATCGACATACTTGGCTTTGAGGAAATTGAAGTAACTGCGAGTCAGAGCCCACCAAAACGCTGGCTTATCAATCATGAGGGCAAACAACTGCACCTGATCACCAGTGACGATGGCGCTCCTAATACCATAGTCAATCACATGGCATTTTCTACTAGAAATTTAGACCAAGTAGTGGCTCACCTTCAGAAAAACAAAGTTGATTATTGGACAGATGAAGGCAAAAAAAATGTGGTCCGGATTCGAAAAGACGGTATAAGGCAAGTAAAAATCCAAGACCCCGAGGGCCATTGGATTGAAATCAATGAAGCCTATTAAAGGATTCTAGTAATCGCTAAAGCCAAGCCTCTCAATTCTGCCAAACCTCTCAATCGACCGATGGCAGAATACCCTGGATTGGTAATTTTATTGAGATCGTCTAACATTTGATGTCCGTGGTCCGGCCGCATAGGTATGGCCCAGTCAGCCCTGCCCGAATGTTTTCTTTTTGCTTCTTCTGACAAAGCGGCTTTTACCATAGCATACATGTCCACATCTCCTTCCAAGTGGTTGGCTTCGTAAAAGTTTCCTTTGCCGTCCCTTTGGGTACTTCTAAAGTGTAAAAAGTGAATTCTTGCAGCGTGTTTGGTAAACATAGCGACCAAATCATTATCCGCACGCACTCCAAAAGAACCGGTACAAAAAGTCAATCCATTGTGCAGTGAGGGAACGGCATCAAACAAAATAGACAAGTCTTCTGCAGTACTGACCACTCGAGGAATTCCAAATAAGGAATGCGGTGGATCATCAGGATGAATGCACATTCTAACGTCAACCGACTCTAAAGTAGGTACAAGTTCCTCTAAGAATAAAATCAAATGTTGGTGCAAATCGTCTTTGCTTAAATGCTTGTAGGCTTGAATGCGCTGATTGAATTGATCCAACGTATAGCCTTCTTCTGCCCCTGGCAAGCCTGCTATAATACTTTTAGTCAAATCTTCAATAGCCTCAGCATCTAGGGTCTCAAAATAGTTTTCTGCTGCTGAAATTTCTTCTAGGGTATATTCTTCTTGTGCTTGAGCTCTTTTAAGTACGCACAAATCAAAAGCCCGCATGGCATCAATTTGAAATGCCAAGGCAGTCGACCCATCCGCAAGCGGTTTGTACAAATGCGTGCGGGTCCAATCCAGTACCGGCATAAAATTATAGCATACAGTATGAATTTCGCAAGCTGCTAAATTTTTTAATGTTTGCTTGTAGTTATTGATGTACAGTTGATACTCCCCCACGCGCTGCTTGATGTCTTCATGGACCGGGACGGATTCAACAACTCCCCATTTTAAACCGGCAGCTTCTATTAATTGTTGATGCGCCTTAATTTCTTCAATTTCCCAAACATCCCCATTGGAAACGTGGTGTAATGCACTTACAATATTTACAGCACCCGCTTGTCGTATATCTCTGAGAGATACTGCATCATTGGGTCCGTACCAACGAAATGATTCTATCATGATTATTTTTAATTAAACTCCACTAAAAGCACTAAATCCACCATCTACAGGTAAAACAATCCCCGTAACAAAACTGGCACTATCACTACACAGAAAGTGTATGGGCCCGTTCAATTCTTCGGCTTCACCAAAACGCTTCATGGGAGTATTTCTTATAATTTTTTCACCTCGTTCCGTTAGGCTTCCATCCTCGTTCAACAAGAGTGCTCTATTTTGTTTACCAATAAAAAATCCTGGAGCAATTGCATTGACACGGATACCGTCACCGAATTTAAGAGCCATTTCAACTGCCATCCATTTGGTGAAATTTTCCATAGCAGCTTTGGCGGCTGAATATCCCAATACCCTTGTAATGACACGATCAACAGCCATAGAAGAATAATTGATAATGGATCCCTTACCGCTTTTACTCATCGGTTCTCCAAAAACCAAACTGGGTAATAATGTTCCTTTTAAATTTAAGTCTACTACTTGATCAAAATCACGTTCCGATAGATCAAATACCGATTTGTCATCTGGAATAACGGCACCCGGCAAATTACCACCAACGGCATTGATCAAAACATCGATCGTGTCGTACTGGGAGAGTACGGTCTCTTTTACTTTATTCAGTTCTGCTCGATTCATGACATCCACTACAAAACCTTGAGCTGATGTAAAAGTAGACAATGTATTAACGAGTCCGTCTAGAAGTTCTTGATTTCTAGCTAAAAGGATCAAATGCGCCCCTGCCTTGGCGAGACTGAGTGCTAAAGCGCCACCTAAAGCACCCGTGGCACCCGTCATGACGATAACTTTATCTTTAAGTTCAAACAAAATATAGAAGTATTAAATAGTGTATCTAGAATCCCAATTTACAACTTGATTGGTATCCATTGCCCGTATTCCCATGTCGACTGCAAAAGCAACTTTTGCGCCGCTCTTAAAATTGGATAAAGGCATGCGGTTTTCGATGATGGCGGTACGGAAATCTTCTAAGGCTTGACGCGTAGGCTCCGTATGGCTATAGTCAATAGGAGTCCCCTTGCCCTCGGTCCAGCTAGCTGTTGCCCCTGAAACTCCGTCTACATCCCCCATTTTCTTTTCGTATTTCCCTTCGGGATATTTCCAGGCATTTTGGTAATCGATGATGATACTTCCCTTGTCTCCCAAAACTTTGATTTGATAGTCGTCTTTGGCATTGGAAGTAAGGCAAGTAAAACTAGCCTTTACTCCTTTGGGATAGGAATATATCAAATGGGTATTGTCGTAAGTTTCACGACCGTCTTTCCAATAACTGATGTCTCCAAAGCCTGTCACTTTTTCTGGATGGGCTTCCATAAACCAATTGCAAAAATCTATTTGATGAGAACTGAGCTCAGCCGTAAGTCCATAGGAATATTCCCGATACATCCTCCAATTGATTTGACGTTCAAATTTAGAGTCTGGAACGGGTCTCCTCCAATTGCCATTTCTGTTCCATTGAGCGTGTACGGCACTTACAACACCAATCTCACCGCCCTGTATCATTTCTACTACATGAGCGTATAGTCGTGAACTGTGGTATTGATGCCCCGTTTGAAATATTTTTTTGTGGTCTTTAATTTTTTCGTACAATTTTAAAGTTGCGTCATCTCCTTTGACCATTGTTTTTTCGCAGTACACGTGAACATCAGCATCAATCGCGTCCGCAGCAATCGCCGCATGGGTATTCAATGGAGTACTGATGATCACAGCGTCCAAGCCTTTGTGATCTAGAAGCGCTTTGTGGGAATTGAATTGTTTTGCTTTGGGAGCAATTGCAGCAGCAGCCTCTAACCGAAAAGGCAGGGTGTCGCATATGGCAATTAAATCTATATTATCAATACGGTTTAAAATCTTCATCAATCCTTGACCTCGATCACCTGTACCGATGACACCCACTCGAATGGTTTCGTTGGGTGAACCTTGCAGTATGGAAAAATTACTGATTTGGGGAAGGATTAATGTTGAACTCAGGGCAGTAGCACTCTGTTTTAAAAATTTGCGTCTTTTATGGACCATTTTGTATATTTTTCTCTAATGTAAAAAAGATATTTGAATGCAATTATAAATAAATTATATTATATTCGTTAACGTTAACGAAATGAAAAAAAACAAAATGATTGATTTTAAATTTAATTATTCCCAAATCGCCCCACTTGTTGGTCTTATTTTACTTACCGCCTTTGCTACAGCCCAAGAAATTCCTTGGGAGCCCCTATTTAACGGCAAAGACTTTTCCAATTTCAATCAATTAAACGGAAATGCGGAATACCGAATCGAAAACGGTGAAATGGTTGGAGTTTCAAAATCAAAAACTCCAAATAGCTTTATGGCAACCAAGAAAAAATACGGTGACTTTATACTGGAATTTGAAGTCAAGGTAGACTTTGGTCTAAATTCAGGCGTACAGTTTCGAAGCAATAGTTTCCCTGATTTCAAAAACGGAAGGGTTCATGGTTATCAATGTGAAATAGAAACCAGTCAAAGAAAATGGGCCGGAGGAATCTACGACGAAGCTAGAAGTGGATGGCTGTATCCCCTAACAATTAACCCTACAGGGCAAGAAGCATTCATCAATGGTACGTGGAACCACTACCGCATAGAAGCCGTAGGAAATGAAATTAGAACTTTTGTGAATGGGATCATGTGCAGCAATCTTGTGGACCCACAAACCGCAGAAGGCTTTATCGCTTTTCAAGTACACGCTATCAACAAGACAGAAGACGAAGGAAAAATTGTGCGATGGAAAAACATCAATATCATCACAGAAAATCCTGCTGATTACCGACTTCCTGTTGCAGATTATGCTCCTGAAATCAGCAATCTAGAAAATCAATTGAGTGATTCAGAAAAAAGAAAAGGATGGCGATTGCTCTGGGATGGTACATCCACCGCAGGCTGGAGATCCGCAAAAGGAACAGAATTTCCTGCCAAAGGATGGGTTATTGAAAATGGTGTTCTATCTGTAGAGTCTTCAGACGGAGCAGAATCTAGAAATGGAGGCGATATCGTAACCCAAGAGTTGTTCGATAATTTTGAGTTGAGTGTAGATTTTAAACTCACTGAAGGAGCCAATAGCGGGATCAAATACTTTGTAGATCCTGATTTAAATAAATTACAAGGATCGGCAATCGGATTGGAATTTCAAGTGTTGGACGACCGAAATCATCCCGATGCAAAACAAGGAAAAAACGGAAACCGTACCGTAGGTTCTTTATACGATTTAATTCGAGCGGAGAATCCAACCACTGGGCCTAGAGGTAAAAATTTTAAAGGTGTAAACCAATGGAATAACGCGCGTATAGTGGTCCGAAACGGTCACGTAGAACATTGGTTGAATCACGTAAAAGTGGTTGAATTTGATCGCTTTAGTCAAACCTTTAAAGCATTAGTAGAAAAGAGTAAATACGAAAAATGGGAGAATTTCGGAAGGTTACCTCAAGGAAATATCCTCCTTCAAGACCATGGAGATAAAGTCTCCTTTAAGAATATAAAAATTAGAGAATTTTAAAAAACAGTAAATTAAAAACAATGACAACAAGACGAAACTTTATTAAGAAAACCTCTTTAGCCACAGGAGCTTTGACCTTTGGTGTTGCTTCTGGATTGAGTGCAAAGAGCTACCGCAAGGTGTTGGGTGCCAATGATCGTGTGCGTGTAGGAATAGTTGGATTTTCCAATCGATGCAAAGGATCTTTGATTCCTGCCTTCCTAAACCACAATAAAAATTTAAACTTTGAGTTTGTTGGGGTTTCCGATATATGGAACAGAAGAAGAGAAGAAGGTGCAGCCTACCTCAAAGAAAAAACAGGCGATAAAATGAAGGTCTGGCGTAACAATGAAGAGATGTATGAAGACGATAAAATTGATGCGGTAATTATTTCTACTGCAGATTTTCAGCATGCTCTGCACACCGTTCAGGCGGCCAACGCTAAAAAAGATGCCTATGTTGAAAAACCTTTTGCCGAAACCATGGAAGACGCAAGAGTGGGTAGAAAAGCCGTAGAAGAATCTGGGATTGTTTTTCAAATTGGTTCACAAAGAAGAAGTGGTAAAAACTATCATGCTGCGAACCAGTTTATTAAATCCGGTCAATTCGGCGATATCGTAATGGTTGAAATGACCTGGAATGTCAACCAACCTGGACGCTGGAGACTTCCGCAACTCACCAAAGAAATCAGAGAGTCTGATACCGATTGGAAACGCTACTTAATGAACCGTCCTTACGAAGCATGGGATCCTCGAAAATATTTAGAATACCGACTGTTCTGGCCCTATTCCTCAGGGATACCCGGACAATGGATGTCTCATCAAATCGATACTGTACATTGGTTCTCTGGCTACGACCACCCAAGAAGTGTAGCTGCCAATGGTGGAATTTATTTATGGAAAGACGGACGCAAAAACTACGACACCATGACTTCAGTCTTTGACTATGGAGACGATGAGGGGGATAACGGTTTTCAAGTGGTCTATTCCTCTCGTTTTACGAACTCAGCAGGTGGAACAAAAGAAATCTATTATTCTAACGGAGGAGAACTCAACTTGCAAACCAATAAAGTTTCCGATAACGGGGGCTTATCTGAAAGACAAGCCCAAAGAATGGGGCTTGAAGCAAATAAACTCAAAGAATACAATTTGAGCGATACAGCAGTTGAGGTAGTAACTTCCGCAAATACTGGAGTAGACAATATGACTTCTAACCACATGCTGAATTGGATGGAATGTGTTCGAAGTAGAGCCAAGACTAATGGACCTATAGAAGCGGGTTACAATCACTCTATAGCCAACATTATGACTACTGCTGCTCTGAGAACCGGGCTTAAATCTACCTTCGATAAAGAAACTCAAAATGTACTTGCTGGAGGTAAAGTATTTCAATATTAATCTAGAGTAGTAACTATGAGAACTATTTTAACAATCCTTGTGGTGTTGTTTTCACTAAGCAGTTGCAAAAACAACACTTCCAAAAATGCATCAGCTCAAAATTCCAGTGAAATGAATTCAGCAGTACGCTTTGTACACAACAGTGAAAAGAAGAGTGTGAGTGTCTATTTTGGAGAAAGTTTGTTTACCAATTACCTCTATGTTGAAGACTACTACAAGCCTGTACTCCATCCCCTTTTGACTCAAAGTGGAAAATCCCTTACTCGAGGCTACCCTATAAATCCACAACCCAACGAGCGGGTGGACCACCCTCATCATGTTGGGTATTGGTTAAACTATGGGGACGTCAATGGCTTAGATTTTTGGAATCACTCAGACGCCATTCCTGCAGAAAAAAAAGAAGGTTATGGGACTATTTTTCCCGTTTCTTTTGAACTAGATGAAGCGAATAGCAAACTGTCTATCGTGACCGAATGGAAAACACCAGACGGAACTGTTTTGATTGAAGAACATACTGATTTTGTGTTTTCAGAACAAGGCAGCCATCGAATGATAGACCGTACCTCCACTTTACATGCTAAAGAAGACGTAAGTCTTACGGACAATAAAGAGGGGTTTTTAGGAATCCGCGTGAGTAGAGCCTTGGAACATCCGAGTACCAAGCCCGAGCTCTTTACAGATGCCAATGGAATTCCCAGTGAAGTAAAAGTGCTAAACAATGATGGTGTTACCGGTGAATACCTCAGTTCGGAAGGAATTACAGGAGAAGCCGTTTGGGGTACTCGAGCAGAATGGGTTGCACTCAATGGTACTCAAGACAATGAGGCCGTAGCCATTACCGTTTACGATCATCCTGAAAATATAGGGTATCCAACATTTTGGCATGCTCGAGGGTATGGCTTATTTGCTGCAAATCCCCTTGGACAAAAAGTATTTTCTGAGGGTGAACTTGAACTAAACGCTTCCATTGCAAAAGGACAAAGCATGACCGTAAAGTATCGCGTCATGGTGAGTAATGGAAAAACTATCGATCTTGAAACGGCAAATGCTTACAAATACTAAAACGATGAAAAAACAAACAGGCTTATTCAGCAATTTATTCCTGTTTCTTTTTGCTACGAGTTCCGCTCTGGCACAGATAGATTTTCAAAAAGAAGATCAGGTTTTTAACGGAAAGGATCTCAACAATTGGACGGTGATTCCCGAAACACAAGTAAACTCGTGGAATGCAAAAAATGGAATCCTTTATGCTAAAAGCGATGCTGCAGAAACAGGATCCAATTTATGGACCACAACGGAATACGAAGATTTTGCTGTTCAACTACAATTTAAAATGGGGGGTGGAATCGTTGATTCTGGGGTATTTATCAGAGGAGAAAATCCCGAAAGCCCACAGATTCAAATTGGAATTTCTGGATCCTTAAAAGTAGACATGACCGGTTCTCCGTATGTTCCTAAACAGGGATATCCCCAAAAAGCAGCAGTAGAACAAATTTTGAAAAACAAAAAGTGGAACACCCTGACGATTTTAGCGGTAAAAAACAATTACAAAGTTTGGCTCAATGGTCAAAAAGTATTGGATTACCAATTGGAAAACGCGAGTTTAAAGGGTCCCGTAGGACTTCAATTGCATCCTAACCGAACCATGGATATTGAATTTAAAGAAATCCTGATCAAGGAGTTGTAAAGGGTTTCGAAAATTTTAAAAGAGGCAGAGGGTTTTCTGCCTCTTTTTTTATAGGTTAACACTTATGAAAAAGAAAGTTGGTATTAAAAGAATCGCAGAACTGTCTGGAGTTTCCATAGGGACGGTAGATCGTGTGTTGAATAACCGAAAAGGAGTCTCTGAAGAAACGGCAAAACACATAAGGGCAGTTATCAAACATACGGGTTACAAAAAAAACAACGTGGCCAGTAGACTCAAACTTGCAACAAATAAAGCGATTTCTATTGCTGTACTTTTCCCTAAAGAAGCCTACCTAGAAGAACATTACTGGCACCTACCCTTAAAGGGTATAAATAAAGCGGTTACCGAATTAAGCGAGATGGGGATTAGCCATGATTTACACGTATTTGAAATCGGAAACAGCAGGTCTTTTACAAAAGAAAGTCAAAAAATACTCTCCAAAAAGCCGGATGCTATCATCACGGTTCCTTTTTTCTCTTCCCCAAATTTGGAATTGAGTAAAAAAGCTCAGGAATTAAAAATTCCCATTGTTTTTATCGATACAAAAAAGGGAGAGGAAATAGAAAGTCATTACAGCATCCATCAAAATTCATTTCAAAGTGGAAAAGTTGCTGCCCGTATTCTTTCCCAAATTATTCGAGATCAAGGAGAATACATCGTCCTTAACCTCATCAACGACATCAATTCTCAAAAAAACAACAGGGAACGGGAGTCTGGGTTTAGATCTTTTATTGAAACAGAAATGCCTACTCTCCAAGGGGCCATTCATTCTGTAACCGTAGATCAATCCAACATCAAATCAATGACTCAAAAATTGAAACCTTTCTCTACTAAAAAGGTACCCTTAGGTATTTTTGTGACCAATTCTAGGGCGTATCTGCTTCCTGAAATTTTAGATAAAATAGAGCTTAAAAATACACGTACGATTATCGGGTATGACTTGAATCCTGGGAATATCAAGTTGTTAGAGGAAAATAAAATTCAATTCATTATCAACCAACAACCCGAATATCAAGGCTACAGCGCTGTTAAAGGAATCTTCAAATTAATTACAGAAGAAGAAGATACTGATTTGAATCACAAAATTCCTATTGAAATCGTCGTCAAAGAAAACTTAAAATAAAAAAGGCTGTCAAATGACAGCCTTTTTTGTTACCTATTAAAGGTAGTTACTATTGTGTATAGCCTGGGTTTTGTGGATACCCCCCTTCAGTTCTATCAATTTGATCTAGAGGAATAGGTCTCAACACATGATGCGATTGAATATTATTCTGAGCATCGACGTTATGTAATTTGACTCGTTCAACCAATTTGTTGTTTCGTACCAAGTCAAACCAACGATGCCCCTCACCAACAAGCTCACGAGCACGTTCGTCTAGAATAAAGTCAATATTAACATCTGCAGCAGTGATTTCCATTGCACTTTCTTGTCCATCCCAAGCACCTCTTCTGCGGATTATATTTAAATCTTCTGCAGCTTGAGCTGTGTTTCCTTGTTTGAGATTCGCCTCTGCTCTAATCAAATAGGCATCAGCCAATCGCATTAAGATAAAATCACGTTGTCCTTGCGTGTGCTGACGGTTAGGTCGCGTATTATCAATCCACTTGTTTAAAGACGGGAAAATAACCTGATTGTATTGATCTGTAGTATACACCTGGTATATAACGCCATCTTTAGCTGATTGAGTCCACTTAGCGTCTTGGTTTACTCCACTTCGATCTACCCCAGGTCCTGGAATAAAGAGCGCAGTGTCCCCAACTTGCTGTCCAGGAACTGGATTGTTGGCATACCAAACGTGCTTGTATCCTTTGTCATAACGAGCATCCTTAGTTCTATCCCAAAGGCCTAAAAGATGGTCTGTAGGTCTAAAACGTTTCCATGGACGTCCGTTTTCCGTGTCACGAGTCATTCCAGGACGCTTGTCATATTCAAACAAGAAATACAAATGTCCTCTGTGTCCGTATCCGTCTAATCCTTCATCTACTTGTTGTTTAGAATTTATGATAGACCATACCACTTCAGAATTTTCTTCGTTGTTGATATCCCATAAATCTGACCAATCATCCAATAGCGAAAAACCGTAATTGTTAATTACATTAGTCATTAGTGAGACAGACTGAGCTGCGCTACCTTGAGGTGCAGTTAAATGAACCTTAGCTAACAAAAATTCTGCAGCTGCTTTAGTCGCTCTACCATATTCCGATTGAGTTGCAGGCAAATTGCTGATGGCAAACTCTAAATCGGGAATAATGGCCTGACCGTACACTTCTTGAACTCCAGTTCTATTGGCTTCTGTTTCAACTCCCTCTGTTTCTTCCAAAGAAAGGTGTACATCACCATAGTAACGAACCAGATTGAAATAATACAATGCACGTAAAAAACGTACCTCAGCCAAACGAGTATTTATCGTGGCAGCATCAGTACCTTCAAGACTAGCAGCTCTATTAATCACAGCATTTGCTTGATTAATTCCTCGGTACATGATTCTCCAGGTATCTCTGAAATAAGGAGCAGAGGAATTGTGCTGGTTGTTGTACCAGTTCAAATACTTGTGTCCTCCATCTGCACCGTTGGAATAGGTGTCTGTACCAAATACATTCATGGAAAACCCGAGTTCAGTTCCATAAAACTCTTTCATGATTCCATAAGTCGCTTTAACTGCATCTTCCAAACCTTGACTGGTTGTATAATAAGACCCAGCGGAAACATCTGCGATATTATTCTCGTCCAGATACGTTTCGCAAGAAAGCAACACGGTTATTCCTAGTAGTACTAGAATACTTTTAAATGTGTGTTTTTTCATTTTTTCTGTGTTTAAAAATTAAAATCCAGCTTTGATACCAATAGCCCACAAAGACGAACTTGGTGTGGTTCCAGAGCCTAATGTTGCCTCTCCTATTTCAGGATCAAATGTATCGTATTCAGAGCTAAACCACAAGTTCTGACCTTGTATGTAGGCTCTAAGACTACTCATTCCTAATTTTGTAGCAGTGCTGCTTTCAAAATTATATCCAAGTGTTACGTTTCTTAACTTAACATAACTACCGTCAAAATACTCTAAAGTAGATCCGTTTTCAGGACGCTCTTGCGTAAAGTTAGGTCTTGGATATGCATTGGTAGGATTCGTTGGAGTCCAGTAATCTACATCCAAGTGATTGTAACGGAATTGACCGTTAGCATTTCCTTGGTGGAAGCTACTTCGAATCATATGTCCTTGACGGAAATAGAAGAAAGCACTTAAATCAAAATTACCAAAGGTGAAGGTATTGGTTATCCCTCCAAAGTAATCAGGAACATCAGAACCTAATACACTTCTATCCGCAGGAGTGATTTGACCGTCTCCGTTGATATCCGCTAGTTTAATTTGACCGGGATCTGTACCCTGAACCGCTGCTGCTTGTGCTGCCTCGTTCAATTGCCAGATTCCTGCTTTTGTATAATCATAGAATACGCGAATTGGCTGTCCAATAAACCAGTTATTACCGGCATCATCCACAGGGTTTCCGTTTTCATCTTTTAAGGCTAATTCTACAATTTGCTCGTTGTATCCAGAAAGGTTGAGATTCACGTTCCAAGAGAATTTATCCGTTTCAATGATTCCAGCATTCACATTAAATTCAACCCCATTGGTTTTCGTGGCACCTACATTTTGGAATACACTTGTATAACCTGATGTATAAGGTAAGTTTCTAGCTAACAACAAGTCAGTCGTGTTGGTAACATAGACATCAAACGCACCGGAGATTCTTCCCTCCAAAAGGCTGTAATCAAATCCAACATCGATTGTTTTAGAAATCTCCCATCCAAGATCTGGATTTGGAATATCATTCAAACGATACCCAAAGGCAGGAGTTTCATTCCATGCGTAAACCGTACGAGCTAAGGCTCCTTGGGTTTGGTAGGGAGCAATGGCGGTATTACCTACCTCACCATAAGATGCTCTAAGCTTAAATTCATCAAAAGTAGCACTGTCAGGTGCAATATCTTCAAGCATTCTCCATCCTAAAGAAACCCCTGGGAAATACGCCCATTTGTTTCCTTCAGCAAGACGAGAAGATCCGTCCGCACGAAGTGATGCTTGGAATAAATACTTACCATCAATATTGTAGTTTACACGTCCCATATAGGATTGCAACTGCCATTCGGTAAGTCCTGAAGATAAGTTACCTTTTACTTCAGCAGTTCCGATGTTATACCATAACTGAGAAGAGTACGGTAAGTTTTGAACTTCTGCTTTAGCAAATTCAGATCTAAATTCCTGTACGGACTGTAATAGGGTTACTTTTAAATTCCCTGGCCCTATGTCTTTGTTATAGGTTAACAAGTTTTCTAAAGTAAATCCAAATTCTTTTTTGTTTTCTACTTCAGCATCTGCTGGTCCACCACGGTTATCATTGGTGAATCTATCACGGAATTCGCCTCTTCTTCTAAAACGCATGTCAGGTCCAAAAGTCGAAGTAAATTGAAGTCCATCAGTTAAGTTAATTTGTAAATAAACCGGTGCGAAAAAACGAGTAGAAGTTCGCTCATCTACATAGGCACCTGGCACTAATTCACTTAATGGGTTGGTACGGATACCGTCATTAAAAGCAAAGAAGTTAATGGATCCATCATCTGCATAAGGCTTTCCAATTGGAATGTTGGAAAGAGCTTCACTCATTACTGCAGAAGACCCCCAGTTGTTAACTGAATTACTCAACAACATGGAAATACCGAATTTAAACGTGTCGTTGATTCTATGATCTAAGTTTATACGACCTGTAATTCTTTCAAAATCCATCAAGTCAATGATACCGTCTTCTTTAAAGTATCCTAAAGACACATTGTACTGTGTATTATCAGTTCCTCCATTAGCTGAAAGCTGATGACTGTTTTGATATCCTTGATTTAAAACTGCGTCTAAATAATCAAAAGATCGGCCTAAACGGATAGATTCCAATTGAGCAGCATCTCCTAAAAAGACAGCTTCATCATTAGGAATAGTTCCTGCATAAGAAAATCTACTGTTTGCATCTTGACGGAATGCTTCTCTTCGTCCAGCGGCATATTCTTCACCATTCATCATGTCAGGTATGTTAGTCACTGACGTGATACCGTAGTATCCAGAATAATTGATCTTAGTTTCTCCAGTGCTACCTCTTTTAGTTGTAATTAAGATTACCCCGTTGGCCCCTCGAGATCCGTAGATTGCAGTGGCTGCAGCATCTTTAAGGATTTCCATAGACTCAATGTCCTGTGGGTTGATGTCAAAAATAGCTCCATCTCCCGTACTACTGGTTTGTGGAATTCCATCAATCACGTAAAGGGGATCGTTGGAAGCTGAAATTGAGCGACGACCACGAACTCGAACGATAGGATTTTGTCCTGGACGTCCTCCTCCTGATGTAATATCTACACCAGCTACTTGTCCTTTAATCGCATCTACTCCACTACCGGTAGCAATCTTTTCAATGCTTTCACTTCCAATACTTACAATGGAACCGGTAACTTCTCTACGGGTCTGAGTACCGTATCCTGTTACTACGATTTCATCAAGCGCGTCCGCTGAAGGAACCATAGAAACATTGAGTTGGTCTCCATTTACCGTAATGGACTGGTTTTCAAATCCGAGAAATGAAAATTCCAAAACTGCTCCTTGTGAAGCAGAAATCTGGTAATTCCCATCAAAATCAGTTGAAACACCTGTAGAAGTCCCTTGAATAATGACATTTACCCCCGGTAAAGGAGTCCCTGTCTCAGAGTCTACAACATTACCGCTCACGGTATTTTGCGCCATTACTAAGGTACTGCTGAGCACAAAACAGAACGCAAGGGTAATTTTTAATAAATTTCTCATGTTTGTGTTTGTTTAAGTTATTTTATTTATTTTCGTTAACGTTAACGTATAACAATAAAACAATAATAGTCAATATAATTTTTATATTCTAATAAAAACCTAAGAAAAATTAAAGAAGTTGTTAATTGTTGAGTAAAATCAAGGCCTCCGAGCCCGATATATTACAAAATGTGATAAGATTCAATCCTTTTTTTCTTTTTTTAAACCCTATACTATAGAATGAATCATTTTATAAATCAAAATTTTCTTTTAAAAAGCAAAGAGGCTCAAGAACTTTATCACAATTACGCCCAATCCCTTCCTATAATTGATTATCACAACCACCTCCCCCCCAAACTAATAGCAGATAATCATGTTTTTGAAAACATAAGTCAAGTCTGGATCGCGGGGGATCATTACAAATGGCGTGCAATGCGAACTTTAGGAATTGATGAAACCTATATTACAGGTACGGCATCCGACCAAGAAAAGTTCATAAAATTTGCAGAGGCTACACCTTATATGATTCGAAACCCCTTATACCATTGGACTCATTTGGAATTGAGTCGCTATTTTGGTATCAATGAGTTACTTTCTAAGGAAAATGCCGTTAACGTTTATGAAAAAACGTCTTCCTTGGTAAACTCAGCGGATTTTTCCACCCAATCTTTACTCAAAAAAATGAATGTAGAGGTAGTCTGCACTACCGAAGATCCCATAGACACTTTAGCACATCATATCGCTTTAAAAAAGACCGATTTTACGATTCAAATGAGTACCGCCTTCAGACCTGATAAATCTCTATTTATAGGAGGAGATACTTACAATAGCTATATCGACCAGCTCGGAGCGGCAGCTGATATAGACATCAGAAACTATGCAGATTTATGCACAGCGCTTCAAAAAAGAATGGACTTTTTCCACAGCAATGGCTGCCGATTGTCAGACCACGGGTTGGAATACATTCCTTTTGAAGCCGCAACCGATGCTGAGGTTGATCGTATTTTCACTAGAAAACGGACAGGGGGCACGATTAGCCTTAAAGAAGAACACCAATTTCAAACTGCTGTTCTCTTGTTTTTAGGAAAATCCTATCACCGTTTAGGCTGGGTGCAACAGTTTCATCTTGGAGCCATGCGAAACAACAACACCCGTATGTTTAACACCCTAGGTCCCGACACGGGCTGGGATTCAATTGGAAGCTACCCCATAGCACAGGGACTCTCACGCTTTTTAGATGCCCTAGACCATTCGGATCAACTCACCAAAACCATCCTCTATAATCTCAATCCTGCAGATAACGAGGTAATGGCGACCATGACAGGCAATTTTAATGATGGAAGCAGTCGAGGAAAAATTCAGTGGGGTTCAGGCTGGTGGTTTTTAGACCAACTCGACGGTATGACGGATCAGATCAACATACTGTCCAATATGGGAATGATCAGTTGCTTCATCGGTATGCTAACCGATTCTAGGAGCTTTTTATCCTTTCCAAGACACGAATATTTTAGACGCTTAGTCTGTAATCTCTTTGGAAACGATATGCAAAAAGGCTTACTCCCCAAGGATATGAATTTGATTGGAGGAATTGTTCAAGACATTTGCTATCGAAACGCTAAGTCATATTTTAATTATTAATTTAGAAATTTTATGAGTCAAGTAGTCACTTTTGGAGAAATTATGTTGCGTCTTTCTCCTCCAGATTTTTTGAGATTTTCTCAAGCCAATGCTTTCGATGTAGTATACGGTGGTGGCGAATCTAATGTCGCCGTATCCTTAGCAAATTATGGAGTTCCCTCCAGTTTCGTTAGCCGACTTCCCAACAACGATATTGGAGATTGTGCCCTAATGGAAATGCGAAAAAGAGGAGTAAATACCGATCATATTTTAAGAGGCGGAGATCGTCTAGGGATCTATTTTTTAGAAACCGGCGCCGTGTCGAGAGGGAGTAAAGTAATCTACGATCGGGCGCATTCAGCTATGGCGGAAATAAAACCGGGCATGATTGACTGGAAGACCCTTTTTAAAAACACTTCTTGGTTTCATTGGACAGGAATTACTCCTGCCATCTCTCAAGGCGCTGCAGACGCTTGTCTTGAGGCAGTAAAACTGGCAAGCGAAATGGGTGTTACCATTTCTACCGATTTAAACTACAGAGCAAAACTCTGGAACTACGGGGGCAATCGTGAAGCAATCATGACGGAGCTTACCTCCTATTGTGACATAATTTTAGGAAATGAAGAAGATGCTGAAAAACATTTTGGTATCAAACCCGAAAACCTAGACATTACAAAACAAGGACACGAAGTAAAAGCCGAAGCCTTCCTCTCAGTTTGCAAGCAAATGATGAAAAAATTTCCAAAAGCGAAAAAGGTCATTACTACCCTCAGAGGATCCATTTCTGCCTCACACAATACTTGGGCTGGGGTTTTATATGACGGAAAGAAAATGTTTGAAAGCCCCCAATATCAAATCACTCATATAGTGGACCGTGTTGGAGGAGGCGATTCCTTTATGGGAGGCTTAATTTACGGGCTTATTGCGTTTCCTGAAGACGACCAGCAAGCACTCGACTTTGCGGTAGCAGCCTCTTGCTTAAAGCACACCATTAAAGGCGATGCAAATTTAGTAACCGTAGAAGAAGTACAAAAACTAATGAGCGGAGATGCCTCTGGGCGTGTGGCTCGATAAATAAAAATTATGGCACAATACACTAGACATCAAGTGATTTCGGAAATGCACAACAGCAGCATGATTCCTTTGTTTTATGACGCTGATATTGAGGTTTCTAAAAAAATTGTTCAAGCCTGTTATCAAGGTGGTGCACGGTTATTGGAATTTACCCATAGAGGTGATTTTGCCCATGAAGTGTTTCGAGAGTTGATTCAATTTGCAAAGGATTCTTTACCCGGAATGATCATTGGTGTGGGGTCGGTTACCGACGCAGCTTCTGCCAGTCACTACATGATGAATGGAGCAAACTTTATCGTGACTCCAGTATTTAGAGAAGACATTGCAATAGTTTGCAACAGAAGAAAAATATTGTGGTCTCCAGGTTGTGGTTCACTAACCGAAATTGCTAAAGCCGAGGAAATGGGAGCAGAAATTGTAAAACTATTCCCAGGGAACATTTACGGTCCAGCATTCGTCAAGGCAGTAAAAGGCCCACAACCGTGGACAAGCATCATGCCTACGGGTGGAGTAACCACAGAAGAAGACAATCTAAAGGCTTGGTTTGATGCTGGTGTTACGTGTGTAGGACTGGGTTCTCAACTGATTTCTAAAGAATTAATTCAAAATCAGGACTACGATAAAATTTCGAATACGATCAAAAAAACACTGGCCTTGATTCAAACTTTAAAACAGCGCTAATGAAACATCAACTACTCGGACTATTCGCTTTACTAGGGGTCGTTTTGATGGGGTGCAATACTGTATCCAACAAAAGGATCATTCGTCTTGGACACGGTTTGGATGTAACCCATTCTGTGCATCAGGCCATGCTAAAAGCCGACCAACATTTAAACGAGATTTCAGAAGGAAAAATGCGCATTCAGATCTATCCCAATCAGCAATTGGGTAGCGAAAGAGAATGTCTGGAATTGCTCCAAATCGGAAGTCTAGATATGGCAAAAGTATCAGGAGCAGTGATGGAAAATTTTGCGCCAAAACTTAGAATTTTTGGACTGCCGTTTTTATTTGACAATAAAGACCATTTATTCAAAGTATTGGACGGACCCATTGGTAAAGAAATTTTAAGTGAAGGGGATGATTACTGGTTGAAAGGAATTGGGTTTTACGATTCTGGGAGTCGAAGTTTTTATACCCGCGAACGCCCAGTAGCTGAACCAGATGACCTTAAAGGATTAAAAATCAGAGTGCAAGAAAGTGCTTCTGCCTTCGAAATGGTCAAACAATTAGGGGGATCCCCTACTCCAATTTCTTGGGGAGAACTTTATACTGCCATTCAACAAGGAGTGGTAGACGGAGCCGAAAACAATCCTCCAAGTTTTTATTTATCACGCCATTACGAAGTTTGTAAATACTATATTATTGACGAACACACCATGATTCCAGACATCCTACTGGTCAGTACCCATCTGTGGAATCGATTGAGTGCTCAGGAACAAGAATGGCTCCAAAAAGCCATTGATCTGTCTGTACCCTACCAACGAGAATTGTGGATCAAGTCTGAAAACGAATCCTTACAAGCCGTAATTGATGCAGGAGTGGAAGTAAGCTATCCCGAAAAAGAATCGTTTCAAAAAGCTACCCTTTCCATGTATGATTCCTTTAGAGAGGATCCTGAAATTGCTGAATTAATAGACCGTATTCGAAATGAAAAAAATTAGAGCAACTGTAGACAAAGTAATTGAATGGGTATTAATTGGCCTCCTAGGAATCATGGTACTCAATGTATTATGGCAGGTTTTTACACGTTTTTTTACCGCTACACCCAGTTCATTTACCGATGAACTTGCCCGCTACCTCATGATTTGGCTCGGAATACTGGGCGCAGCCTATGTAGCAGGCAAAAATGAACATGTAGCCATTGATTTTTTTGCTAAAAAGTTTTCTGCCGCTACTCAAGTGCTGATCACTAAATTCATATCGATCTCTGTGCTAGGATTTGCATTTTTTGGTATGGTCATCGGGGGGAGCAGATTGGTTTACATCACGACCAAATTAGAACAATTTTCACCCTCTTTAAAAATTCCTCTAGCGGTGGTTTACAGTGTTATTCCCCTCAGCGGACTTTTAATTATTTTTTACAAATTCACTCAAAACAAAAAATAGGGAGTTATGGATATTTTACCCGTAATAGTACTCGTACTAAGTTTTATCTTTTTTATCGCAATAGGAACCCCAGTAGCCTGGAGTATCGCGATTTCCTCGCTCTTAACGATTTTGATTTCCATTCCAAGTTTGGCTGCGGTGACTACCATCGCACAGCGGATGGGAACAGGACTGGATAGTTTTGCGCTCCTTGCCATCCCATTTTTTGTTCTTTCCGGTCAACTCATGACCCATGGGGGAATTGCCGATCGTTTGATCGGCTTTGCCAAAACTATTGTTGGAGCGCTCCCCGGAGGGCTCGCTTTAATCAATATAATTTCGGCAATGCTCATGGGAGCCATAGCAGGCTCAGCCATGGCTTCTGCTTCTGCTATGGGTAGTATACTCGGCCCGGAAATGGAAAAAGAAGGCTATGACAAAGAATATGGTGCTGCGGTCAATATTACCTCAGCCACCATTGGATTGGTTATTCCTCCCAGTAATGTACTCATCGTTTATTCTTTAGCCAGTGGTGGGGTTTCCATTGCTGCATTATTTCTAGCAGGTTATATTCCAGGGATACTGACTGGGTTTTTCTTGATGTTAGTCGCTGCCATTTGGGCTAAAAGAAAAGGCTATCCTACCTTTCAAAGAAGTAGCCTCACACAAGTGGTCAAGACATTTATAGTAGCTTTTCCTAGTTTGCTCTTATTGTTTATAGTAATAGGAGGAATTGTTGCGGGCTATTTTACTGCTACCGAAGCGTCTGCTGTGGCAGTCCTTTACACCCTTGTTTTAGGCATGGTATATAAAGAAATTAGTCTAAAAGACTTGCCGAAAATTTTACTAGAATCCTCCAAAACTAGTGCTGTTGTAATGTTGCTCATAGCAGCCTCTATGAGTATGTCTTGGATCATGTCCTATGAAAATATTCCGCAAAATTTGAGTGATCTACTCTTGAGTATTAGTGACAACAAAGTCATCATTTTGATCATCATCAACTTGTTGCTCCTTTTTGTGGGGATCTTTATGGACATGACCCCAGCCGTCCTCATCTTTACTCCCATTTTTCTACCTGTTGTCAAGTCACTGGGCATCGATCCCATTCAGTTTGGAATCATTATGGTACTCAACCTCTGTATAGGCTTGTGTACCCCTCCCGTAGGGTCGGTACTCTTTGTCGGTATTGGTATTGCAAAAACAAGTATAGAACATGTAATAAAGCCGTTAATGCCTTTATTTATAGCAATGATTGTAGCCTTACTTCTCATTACATTCTTCCCAGAAATTACCCTATGGCTCCCTCATAAATTTGGTTTTTAATTTTAAGTTTTTATGAATTCAACCAGTGGCAAAACACCCCTTATTGCAGTAAGCACCTATCCCATCAAAATACTTCAATTTGGCGAAGGTAATTTTTTACGTGCTTTTATTGGAGAGGTCGTTCATCGTCTCAATCAACAAACAGATTTTAATGGGGGAATTGCCGTGGTTCAGCCGATAGAAAAGGGATTGATTGCTGCATTAAACGAACAAGGAGGAGGATATACTCTGTTTTTAAACGGAATACAAGAAGGCAAAGAAGTTCAAGAAAAAATACGAATCGAGAATATTGTTAAAACCAATAATCCGTATCAAGATTTTACCTCCTTTTTAGAATTAGCCCAACTTCCCGGTTTGGAATTTATTTTTTCAAACACTACAGAAGCAGGTATTGCATTTAACCCAAAGGACCAATTTGAGGATCGTCCACCCCAAAGTTATCCGGCAAAATTAACCCGTTGGCTTTGGGAACGCTATAGTTATTTTGAGGGTAACACAGCAGCAGGACTTTACATTATCCCGTGCGAATTAATCAATTACAATGCAACCACTTTAAAAAAAATACTGTTCCAGTACATTGAGTTATGGAACTTGGAAGAGCCTTTTAAAGCATGGATTGAAAACGCAATTACCTTTTGCAACAGTCTAGTAGATCGTATCGTTCCCGGCTATCCAAAAGAAAATTTAGCGTTCTACGAAGATCAACTGGACTATAAAGACAACCTATTGGTTACCGCTGAACCTTTTTTCTTATGGGTAATAGAAGGGGATTTAGCACTGGAAGACAAATTGGGGGGAGCTCAAATTGGTTTAGACATTAAGATTGTCAAAGATCTTCAAGGCTACAGAACTCAAAAAGTACGGATACTTAATGGGGCCCATACGGCTTTGGTACCCTTGTCCATCTTATACGGACACCAAACCGTCAGTGATATTTTTACTGCTCCCTTTACGAAATCCTTTCTAGAAGAGGCTGTTAGAAATGAAATAGCGCCTACCTTAGCTATGGATAAAGACAGTTTGCGTCAATTTACAGAAGCTGTATTCGACCGATTTAACAATCCGTTCATCAAACATTATCTTGCCAGTATTGCCCTTAATTCTATCTCAAAGTTTAAAGTAAGAGTATTGCCAAGTGTATTGGCGTTTCAAGAAAAACAGGGGCAACTTCCTCCCCATCTTGTATTTTCTTTTGCATGTCTTTTGAGATTTTACAAAGGAAACTGGAAAGGGGCTCAACTCCCGGTACAAGACGATAAAAATACAGTCGAAGCACTCGAGAAACTTTGGGATACATGCACCACCACAGCGCTTGTAACTCAAGTATTGACGGAACAAGCTTATTGGGATCAAGACCTCACACTAATTCCAAATTTAGCAGACCAACTAGGCTATATTCTAGACCTGCTAGACTCTGAAGATATCGAAAGTGCATTTAATTTATACCTAAGCAACTATGAGCTCTAGAAACCCTTTTTTAAAAACACATCCCAAAGACAATGTAGCAGTTGCCCTTGACAACTTAGACAAAGGATATGAAGTTGAACTGGATGGATTACGTTTTTCATTGGTAGAGCCTATTGCACTCAAACACAAATTTGCCTGTAAAGCTTTTAATGTGCATGATGCAATTTATATGTACGGCGTCCTTGTGGGAGAGGCTACGCAACCCATTCCCCAGGGTGGGCTCTTAACCACCCAAAACTGTAAACACAAAACTCAAGAGGTAACAGGTAAAACAGCCGAATGGGAATGGACACCCCCAGACACCACCCCATGGGAAACACGTTCATTTATGGGGTACCATCGAGCTGATGGACAAGTAGGTACCGATAATATTTGGCTCTTTTTTCCGCTGGTTTTTTGTGAAAACAGAAATATTGAAACCTTAAAATCAGTATTCGAAAAAGAATTTAATCCTCCTGAAAAGGAACCGCTGCAAGAATTGCTCAGTTCACTTGTAAGCGGTGAAGAACGGAAAAAGAATAGCGAACACCATCCCCATAAAAAATCAAATCAATACGAAAACATCAAGGTGCGTTTTTTAACCCATCAGGGAGGGTGTGGCGGTACCCGTCAAGACGCTCAAGCTTTGGCGCGACTGTTGGCTGGTTATGTAAACAATCCTAATGTAGCCGGAGCTACCGTATTGAGTTTGGGTTGTCAAAACCTAGAAATAAAAATTTTTAAAGAGGCCTTAGCCTCGCTTCAGTCTGGGAATGAAAAACCAGTGTTGATTTACGACCAACAAACAGAGGGAACGATAGACGCGTTTTTATCAAAAATCATCACCCAATCCTTTGAAGAAATTAAGAAAGCCAATGAAATCAAAAGGGCTCCAGCACCCCTTTCAAAACTAACTATAGGACTTGAATGTGGCGGTTCTGATGGATTTTCTGGCATTACAGCCAATCCAACTTTAGGGCAGGTGTCTGACCTTATTTCGGGCTTAGGGGGAAAGTCAATATTGGCTGAGTTTCCTGAATTGACAGGGGTCGAGCAAGAATTAGTCAACCGCTGTACCAGTGAGCCCCTAGCGAGCAAATTTTTGAATTTGATGCAACAATATGAATTGGCTGCAACCCAAGTAGGTTCTGGTTTCGACATGAATCCCTCCCCGGGCAACATCCAGGATGGTCTCATTACCGATGCCATGAAATCTGCTGGAGCAGCTAAAAAAGCAGGAAATGCTCCAATTAGCAATGTTTTGGACTACACCGAATACGCCGACACCCCAGGGGTTTCCTTATTGTGTACCCCAGGAAATGATGTAGAGAGCACTACCGCCCTAGCCGGTTCTGGAGCAAATATCATTTTGTTTACGACCGGTTTAGGTACCCCTACTGGCAACCCAATCACCCCCGTGATCAAAGTGAGTTCCAACAGTATACTGACCCAAAAAATGAATGATATCATAGATTTTGATTGTGGTACCATCATTACGCAAAAACAAAGTCTTGAGGAGGCTGGTGATGCGTTGTTGGAATATATAATCAAAGTAGCCAGCGGTGAGGAGATTCCTAAAGCGGTTCAATTAAAACAAAACGACTTTATCCCGTGGAAACGCGGAGTATCCCTATAATAAATGACACTTGGAATTGGTATTGTGGGAAGTGGAGCTATCGCAAAAGTACATGCGGCTTGTGTAGAGGCTAACGTCAATACACGATTTGCAGGTATCCTCAGCCGTTCTAAAAACAAAGCAAATTCGTTAGCTCAAACCTACAATACTTCTGTATTTACAGATCCCGATTCATTTTACAAGCAAAAAGAACTGGATGCGGTTTGTATTTGTAATGAAAGTGGACTTCATGGGGAGAGCATTCGCATAGCCTTGGAAGCAAATAAACACGTCCTTTGTGAAAAGCCTTTAGAAACGACACTTCCTAAAATCGATTCCATCATTGAAAAAATCGAGGAACAAAAAATTAAATTGGGGGTAGTATTTCAAAACAGATGCAATCCAGCCTATCTCGAATTTAAAGAAACCGTTCAATCGGGTGCCCTGGGAGAAATTTTATTGGTTACCACTCAAATCAATTGGTATAGAGATAAAAATTATTACAAAACAAACAATTGGAGAGGAACGATAGCTTTGGACGGAGGGGCGGCTTTGATTAACCAAAGCATTCACACCCTTGACCTTCTTATTGATTTAATGGGGTCGGTAACGAGTGTTGGAGCAAAAATAGCAACTAAAATGCACTCCATAGAAGGAGAAGATCTGGCGGTAGCCCATTTTACTTTTAAAAATGGAGCTTTGGGAACACTTAGCGCCGGAACTTGCCTGTATCCGGGGCATCCCGAGTCTATTAGCGTATACGGAAGCAAGGGAAGTATGGTTTTTGAAGGAGGACAGATTCGTTCGTGTATCTTACCGAACTGGTCCCCTGGTTCAAAATCAAACCCCAATCCCTCCGGTGGCTCGCCTAAAGTAGCCAGCATAGCTTTACATCAAGCTGTACTGGAAGACTTTGTTCGTGCCATTGAAAAAGATCAAACCCCTTTAGTTAACGCAAAAGAGGCAAAAAAATCGGTGGAACTAATTCATGCGATATACGAAGCCTCTAACAAAAAAGAAATCATTAAATTAGAAACATCATGAAACATCGATTAGTCACTTTACTCCTAGTTAGTTTTGGAATATTATCCTGTGCCAAGACCGAACTAGAACTCCAAGTCCTTACGGATGGAACATATGCTGCTGATGCCATTGCCCGTGTGGAAATTAACCAGGATATTGCAAACAGTCCTTTCCGACTTATGGCAAAAACTGCCTCAGGAAAAATCGAAATTCCCTACCAAAAAGTCGAAAACAAAGTGTTTTGGAAAACGCTGACTACTGGGACAAGCTACAGTATTGAAAGGAAAGCGCCCGCTGCACACGCTGATATAAAAACAGCTGAAAACGAAGGTCAACTTGAAATTTTTCAGAACGATGAAAAAATAATTGGCTATCAAATGGCCATTAAAGACGTGCCCGAAGGAGTGAGCGAAAACTACAAAAGAAGTGGCTACTTACATCCTGTAAACACTCCCAAAGGAAAGCGATTGACTCGGATTCAACCGGAAGATCATTACCACCATTACGGCATATGGAATCCTTGGACTCACACCCTGTTTGAAGGAGATACGCTAGATTTTTGGAACTTATACAAAAAGCAAGGAACCGTTCGTTTTGCAAAAATGCGAAAACAAACTTCTGGCCCTGTTTTTAGTGAATTTGAAGTGCTTCATGAACACCTTGTATTAAAGGATGAAAAAAACAAATTGGCACTGAATGAAATTCAAAATGTTAAAATATTTCCATTAAATGAAAGCCAATATTTGATGGACATTACCATAAACTATGAATGTGCTACAGATCAACCGTTTAAAATCATAGAATACCGCTACGGAGGCTTTGGATGGCGAACCACCGAGGAATGGGACAATCAAAACAGTAGGGTGTTAAGCTCGGAAGGCAATACACGAAAAAATGCCGACGGCAGTACCGCACGTTGGTGTATCGTTGATGGTAAATTGGGCGAGGGTCATGGAGGTGCACTCATGCTTTCCCACCCTGAAAATTACAACCATCCCGAACCGCTTCGCATCTGGCCAGAGGACCAATACGGCAGAGGAGATCTTTTTGTCAATTTTGCTACAACCAAAACAACCGATTGGATCATGGAACCCGGAAAAACATACACCTTAAAATACCAACTGATTGTCTATGATGGAACCATGGACGTCGCAACGGCTGAACAAGCTTGGAATCAATTTGCAAAACCACTACAATATCAAATAAAAAAGTAACTCATGAAAAAACAGCCTATTAACCGTCGATCATTTATTAAGAAAACTTCTGCAACAGCTTTAGCTACAGCTGCGATACCCAGTATTGTGCCCGCTAGTGTTTTTGGTAAAAATGCACCGAGTAATCGGATCCAAATTGGACAAATTGGTTGTGGCCGCATCGCTCGTGGTCACGACCTGCCGGGTACCATGCAACATGAAATTGCGCAACTGGTAGCCGTCTGTGATTTAGATCAAAACCGTATGAAAGATGGAAAAACATTGGTGGACAATTATTACCAAGGAAAAGGGAAAAAAGTGGACACTAAAATGTTTGAAAGCTATCAAGAAATGATTGCTCACAAAGACATCGATGCGGTTATCATAAGTACTCCCGATCATTGGCATGCACAACCTGCAATTGAGGCGGCACTTGCTAAAAAGCACGTATACTTGCAAAAACCCACTTCACTTACCGTAGAAGAAGGGAGAACGTTGAGTAACATAGTTCAAGATCAAAAAATTATCCTGCAGGTAGGAACCCAACAACGTTCCTCTCCACAATTCAGGTATGCAGCAGAACTGGTTCGAAACGGAAGAATAGGAAAGCTCCACACCGTTAAAGTTGGGCTACCCGGTGATCCTCCAGGACCCCTAGCCCAAACGGAAGCAGTTCCTGCCGCCTTAAATTTTGATGCATGGTTAGGTTCTACCCCAGAGATGGACTATTCCGAGATGCTTGTGCATCCCAAAGAAGGCTACGGCCGACCCGGCTGGCTCCGTAAAGAACAATTTGGAGCAGGAATGATTACCGGATGGGGGCAACATCATTTTGATTCTGCCGCCTGGGGAATGAATACAGAATATACCGGACCCAAAAGTGTGGAAGCCATCGCAGAATTTCCCAAATACGGCAGTTGGGACGTACATGGTGATTTTATGGTTAAAGCGGAATACCAAAACGGAATTACCATGCTTACCAGTGGAGGATTCCCTAACGGAATCCGCTACGAAGGAGAAGAGGGATGGATATTTGTTACTCGAGGTGCTTACAGAGCAACAGCCTCTGACCCGATTCCTGAAAACAATGGCGTGAAATCTCTCGACGCAAGTGATCCAAAAATTTTGGAGTCTGTGATTGGACCAAATGAAATACACCTTTACGAAAGCAAAGAACAACACGGTAATTGGCTCGATTGTATCCAAAGTGGTAAAGAACCCATTTCACCCGTTGAAATAGGACATCGTGCCTGTACAGTTTGTCTCATCAGTCATATTGCCATGAAACTCCCTAGAAAATTAAATTGGGATCCTATGGTTGAGCGCTTTATCAATGACGCTGAAGCAAATGCCATGTTAAAACGGACACAGAGAGCCCCTTACGGAACTTTAAATATTCGATATTAGAAATGCTTAAATTCCGATTTGTATTCTTGCTTCTCCTTAGTGTGGGGTGTACGCAGCAGCAGGATAAAATTCAATGGATTACACTCGATCCAGGACATTTTCATGCGGCTTTGGTTCAAAAAACTAGGTATCCAGAAATTGATGATGAAGTACATATCTATGCTCCCAAAAGTGAAGATTTGAACCTTCACCTCAATCGAATTAAAGCGTATAACGAGCGAGAAAATGATCCAACTTCTTGGAAATCTATTGTTTACGAAGCAGATGATTTTTTTGAAACACTTTTGAAAAAAGAAAGAGAGGGTGTGGTCATGCTTTCTGGTAACAACCAAAAGAAAACGGAATATATACTTCAAGCCATTGAAAATGGGTTTCATGTATATGCAGACAAACCCATGGTTATCGACCCTAAAGAATATAAAGCGTTAGAGCAAGCGTTTGAAAAAGCAAAAGAAAAAAAATTACTGCTTTATGATATCATGACCGAACGTTCTGAAATCACAACCGTACTCCAAAAAGAACTTTCTCAAAGCGAACAGGTTTTTGGAAAACTGGTAGCAGGAGATTTGGAACGACCAGCCATTGTAAAATCTTCCATTCATCACTACGCCAAAGAGGTTTCTGGCAAGCCCTTGATCAGACCCGCTTGGTTTTTTGACACCAAACAACAGGGCGAAGGTTTGGTTGATGTCAGTTCACATTTGGTTGACCTAACGTTTTGGGAATGCTTTCCTCAAACCGCAATCAAAAAACAAGACCTGAAACTGCTTCAAGCAAAACGTTGGTTTACTCCTTTAACGAAAAAAGATTTTAAACAGGTTACAGGCTTGGATTCCTATCCGGAATACCTCAATTCTTATGTAGAAAATGATACCCTAAAAGTTTACGCCAACGGGGCAATGAATTATACCCTCAAGGGACATCATGCAAAAGTGGAAGTGATTTGGAATTTCAAAGCTCCCGAAGGAACGGGCGACACCCACTACTCCATCATGCGAGGAAGTCAAGCGGATTTAGAAATCCTTCAAACAGCGGAAGAAAATTACATCGCTACCCTTTATATAAACCCACACGAAGGCTTTGATCTTAACGCCTTAAAAGAAGCGATCCAATCCTTAGCGCAAACGTATCCGGGAATAAAACTGGTTTCAAAAGAAAACCGCTGGGAGCTTTTCATCCCTAAAGAGTTAAGAGAAGGGCATGAAGCCCATTTTGCTCAGGTTACTAGACGTTTTATAGAATTTTACAAAGATCAAAAAATACCCGATTGGGAAATAACCAATATGCTAACCAAGTACCACCTCACTACGCGTGCCCTGGAACTTGCTCGAAGCACAAATTAATTTTATATGAATCCTAAAATCTATTTCCTTTTTTTTCTCATGATAAATATTACCCTATTGACCGCTCAAGAGGAATTTCCATTGTGGGAAAATGAAATACCGGGTCAGCTGGTATCCGCCGAAGTAGAGGAATATGCTACCGGTGCTATAGGAACCAATGAATTTCTTAGAATCCATCAGGTTACAGAGCCGAGTTTAAAAGCCTATCCAGCTTCCAAGGAAAATGCCACAGGTGCGGCGGTACTTATTTGCCCAGGGGGAGGCTATAAGATTCTTGCCATCGACCATGAGGGTTATCAAATAGCGGAATGGCTCAACAGTATCGGTATTTCAGCCTTTGTGTTAAAATACCGCCTCCCTGACGACCGTATTATGAAAGACAAAAGTATCGGACCGCTACAAGACGCCCAAAAAGCGCTACGTACAATTCGTAAAAATGCTGAAAAATGGGGGATCCATCCAGACAAAATTGGGGTGATGGGATTTTCTGCAGGCGGACACCTCGCTGCCTCATTATCCGTGCATTACGATGCAACGGTTTACGAGCATGATAAAACAATATCGGCGCGTCCAGATTTTTCTATACTACTCTATCCTGTGGTTTCATTTCAAAGCAACATAACCCACAAAGGATCAAAAAATAATTTACTCGGAGAAAATCCCGCGGGAAAAGAAGTAGCGTATTTTTCAAACGAACTCCATGTGGACAACAACACCCCGCCTACCCTATTGATTCACTCGATAGACGACAAGGCTGTTCCGATTGAAAATAGCCTCGCATACCTTAAGCAACTCAAAGCCTTTGCAGTACCTGCGGAAATGCATGCGTTTGCAGACGGTGGGCATGGTTATGGTCTAGGCAGGACGGGTAGCCATACGCATTGGAGTAAAAATGCTGAAAATTGGTTAGGTTTAACCTTAAACACAAAATAGATGATTTACAGAAGGTTTGGCAGAACAAATTGGCAACTCAGTGAGATAGGATACGGCATGTGGGGCATGGGAGGCTGGAAAGAGTCTGATGACATTCAATCCATGGACTCTTTAAATCTAGCGGTAGACAATGGAGTAAACTTCTTTGATACCGCTTGGGGCTATGGTGAGGGACATAGTGAACGTCTTTTGGGAAAATTGCTGCAAAACCATCCAGATAAAAAACTATACACCGCAAGTAAAATTCCTCCAAAGAATTTTAAATGGCCAGCTAAACCCGAATATACTTATGCAGAATCTTATCCTGAAGAGCACATTAGAGCTTATACAGAAAAAACACTAAAAAATTTAGGACAAGAGCAAATCGACTTGATGCAATTCCATACCTGGGATGATGGATGGTCTACACAAGAAGAATGGCAACGCACTGTAGAAGACCTTAAAAAAGAAGGTAAAATTGGCGCCATGGGCATCAGTCTGAATCGATGGGAGCCTGAAAATGGACTAATTGCCCTTGAAACTGGACTGATCGATGCCGTTCAGGTGATTTACAATATTTTTGATCAAGCTCCAGAAGATCACTTGCTTCCCCTTTGTGATGCACGGGATATTGCAGTAATTGCACGGGTACCGTTTGACGAAGGAACTCTTACCGGCAACATTACTCGAGAAACTACCTTTCCAGAAGGCGATTGGAGAGGAACTTATTTTGTTCCTGAAAATCTGAATGCGAGTGCAGATCGAGCGGACTTACTCAGACCACTCATCCCAAAGGATACCACCATGGCTGCTGTAGCATTGCGCTTCATTTTAGAAAATAAGTCTGTTGGGACGATCATTCCAGGCATGCGAAAACAAAAAAATGTACGGGCAAACATCAATTGCAGTGATGGAATACCAATGGACAAAGCGCTCTATGCTGAACTTAGAACCCACCGTTGGGACCGAACCCCCACCTCTTGGTCACAGTAGTTTAATTGTTTCCACCGCTCTATTTTTTTCTTAGGTCATCGAATTTAAAAGCTTTATTTTTGAAAAAAAATAATGGTTTCAAAATTATTTTCCATTCTTAAATTAAAGTGTCCTCAATGCAGAAAAGGAAACCTACTCGTGGCAAATCCCTATCAGCTCAAACACTTCAATAAGGTCAACGATCACTGTCCGCATTGTAAGCTCCATTTTAAAATTGAACCCAGCTTTTTTTACGGTTCCATGTATGTTTCCTACGGCTTAGGAGTTGGCATCAGTATAGCCGTATATGTCCTCCTACTTCTTTTTGGTCTAGCACAAGGAATGATTTTAAATTTTAGTATCATCTCGGTATGCCTTATTGTACTAATGCCCTACATCAACGCCTTATCAAAAGTAATTTGGGCAGGGTTTTTCTTTAAATTTGATCCAAAATACGATCAAGACCAAGTCTAATGTCCGAAGAAACTCAGACCCCAGCCGTAGACAATTCAAATCCCTTGAATTTTCTCAAGACCAAAGAACGGGTTGCAGCATTGTTGCAAGCCTATCTCGAGCAAAGCAAAAAAGGGACGACAGTTGTACTTGATCAACAGCAACCCCAACAGATTGCAAATGCACTGGAATTAAAAACTCTTTTTAAAAACGGATTCCAAGACATCGATCGTCTAGAACGCTTTGTCGCTACTTATTTAACCCATACCAACCATTTGAGTAATCCGAGGTATATGGGGCATCAGGTTGCCGTCCCTCAAGACTTATCCGGTATCCCCGATTGGATTCACGGAACGATCAATAACCCAAGTTCATTATACGAAATGGGCCCCGCAGGAGCCACCCTAGAGGGTTTTATGATCAATTGGATGCTTTCCAAATTAGGCTGGTTTAAAGGCGATGACCTGTATGACTTTAGTAAACATCCTCACAATGGTAGTGGAGTTCTCACCCACGGTGGGTCTATTGCCAATCTCACGGCTTTAACTGCTGCTAGAGCCGCTCTAGCACCAGAAGCGTGGACTGAAGGCAATCCCAATGACCTTGTTGTACTAGGCCCTGTAACTGCGCATTATTCAATTGCACGCGCTTTATCCGTTATGGGTCTAGGAAAAAATGCCTTTGTACCTGTAGCCGTGGATGCAAATGAGGTATTGATTACAGCACAATTGGAAACCGTTTACAAGGAAGTTAAGAAAAAAAACAAACGCGTAATGGCTGTTGTAGCAAATGCCTGTGCTACATCCTCTGGACTTTTTGACCCAATAGATCAAATGGCTGATTTCTGTGAAAAACACGGATTGTGGTTTCATGTTGACGGTGCTCATGGAGCAGTTGCTTTGCTATCTGAAAAGGAAAAGATTAAGGTTAAAGGGATTGAACGCGCCCACAGTGTAATCTGGGATGCCCACAAAATGCTACAAGTACCCGCTCTCTGCACCGCGGTTCTGTTTAAAAACCAAGAACATCAGTGGAATAATTTTCGACAAAAAGGAAGTTACGTATTCCATGAAAACGAAGTCATCGGTATAGATTCCATGCCGTATACAATAGAATGTACAAAATCAGCGCTAGGCACGAAACTCTTTTGGAGTTTTGCGCTTAAGGGAGAACAAGCGATGGTAGGCTTTATTGAAAATAGTTTTGAAAAGACACGTCAGCTCTATGCCTATCTTTCTTCTTTGGAAGACTTTTTTTGTCCCTACCCTCCGGATTCCAATATTTTATGTTTTCAATTTCGGCCTGACCGACTTAACGATCAGGACCAACTTGCCCTGCGCTATGAGCTGATCAATAGCGGTGCTTTTTACATTACCTCTTGTGAATTTAAAGGAAAACGCTTTTTAAGAACCGTCTTAATGAATCCCGATACCGATCAACAAGACTTTGAAGCATTGGCCCAAGCCATCTCAAAAATTGGCAATCAACTTCAATTAAGTAAAAAGTAAATGTAATTTTGTCTCAAAATTAAATCGATGTATACCCTCGAACTTAAAACCCTAGTTTCAGAATTTTTAAATGATAAAGGGCTAACTGAATTTTGGTCTGGTATTTTTGCAATAGGCATACTGTTCATCCTTATACTTGTCTTGGGGCAACTTTTGTTTTGGATCGCAAGGAAAGTGATTTCAAATTTTTTCATCAAAATAGCAAAAAGAACCACTTCTGAATTTGACGATATTCTTATTCATAACAAGGTCCCTAACGTACTCTCCTATTTTCCTGTACTGTTTCTATACAACCAAGCTTTACCCTCACTTTTTAGCGGTACCACGGAGTATTATTCAGATTTTATTCGAAACCTTACGGAGGCCTTACTTATCGTCTTGATCATCGCTTTGATACGAGCCGTATTTAAATCGGTCAATGGTTATTTAAAAACCTTGGCTTCGTTTAAAGACAAACCGCTCGATAGTTACCTTCAAGTATTTATGATTTTTTTGTGGTTTGTCGGCGGTATTTTAATTCTTTCGGTACTGACAGGAAAAGACATCGGAACCTTTTTAACCACCCTTGGAGCGCTCTCAGCAGTTTTATTATTTGTATTTAAAGACACTATTTTGGGCTTTGTTGCTAGCGTTCAAATTACCATAAACGATACTGTCCGCATTGGAGACTGGATCAGTATGCCCAACAGCAATGCTGATGGAGATGTAATCTCGATCAGTCTGTCAACGGTACAAGTTCAAAATTTTGACAAAACCATTACCTCCATTCCTACCTATAAGCTCATTTCCGATTCTTTTATCAACTGGAGAGGGATGAGCGACTCTTCGGGCCGTAGAATCAAAAAATCATTGTTGATTAAGGCCAGCAGCATCCGTTTTTTAACCCCTGAAGAACTTGTAGCTTTAAAGAAAATCGATCGGATAACAACAGTAATCGAAGAACGTCAACAGGAAATTGAAGCTGCAAATACCGCCCAAAAAACGGACAAGAGTTTATTGATCAACGGCAGAAATTTTACAAACTTGGGATTGTTCCGATACTATACGCAGGCCTACCTTCAAACACATGATCAAATCAATCAAAACATGACGGTTATGTGTCGGCAGTTGGCTCCAACTGCGCAGGGTATTCCTTTAGAAATTTATGCCTTTAGTAAAGATAAAGTATGGGTCAATTATGAAGGAATTTCTTCTGATATCTTCGACCACCTGCTGGCGGCCATCCCTTACTTTCATCTAGAGTGTTTTGAGCTTTCTCCTACCTTGCCAAAGGTATAAATCACAAAAGGCCACAATAAAGTGGCCTTTTATGCAGGTTGAATATAAAAATTTTAGTTCCCGATATAGGGTGCGTCTGCAGCTTCTAGAGCGGCTTCAATCTCAGGAATCATCGTGTTTGTAAGTTGCTCTACTGCGGATTTAACTTTTACCAACATGCTTTTTGCGATAGCCAGACTATTCTTGTGAACCGCCGTAGGACCATAGGTATTTCCCATTCCGTCAAAAGCACCGTACAAATACGTTTGAACCCCAGCAGGATTGCGTTCTCCTATTTCATCCTTAGAAGGACTTCCTCCAAGCAGTTTATCAACAGAGGTAATGGCTGCTTTTAAAGCTGCCAATTTGGGCTCAATGACTCCTGGCGCAAGTTTGGAACGATCGGCTGCAGTGGCCAATGCCTTTGCCTTTTTCTTACTCACTTCAAATTCATCTTGAACTTTATTGATCTGCTTTACAAACGATGTTAAATCTGTTCTGAAGGCATTGTATGCTTGATGGGTTGCTCCTTTAAGCACTCCTTCTCTTATGGACTTGACTTCAAACGGAATGGGCCCATCGAGTTTGCTAAGGGTGCCCTCTTGATCCAAATACAAAGAAGCTTGATAGGTGCCCGGAGTAGCCAGTGCCCCTCCCCCTCTTCGAGATCTGCCGTTCAATGAGATTGCAAACGGATTAAAATGCTCTAAATTCCATACGATTCTATGGCTTCCCTTAGAGGCCTTTTGTTTTACTTTATTGATCACATTGCCTTGTTCATCTTCTATGGTCAAAATCACTTGAGCAGGCAGCTCTTCTTTTTCTGCGTCTAGGGCATCCCACCCTGGAAAGGGAATGTTTTTTGCCGCTTGATTCAATTCTTTTTCTCGAGCTTGCCTAAGTGTTTTTTGAGTTTTGTAGTCGGAGGCGAGGTGATACGTAAACACCGCTCCAAAGTCAGGGTTTTTAGCAAAATAATAATCTGCTCCTGTATTTCCTACGTTACTTCTCTGTACAAACCATTTTGCAGGTCTCGGCTGAAAAAGTTTACCCTCTTTACTCAAATTATCCGAAGTAAATTCTCTTAATGCACTGTAATCATCCAAAACAAAAAATCCTCGACCAAATGAAGCCGCTACAAGATCATTTTCCCGTTTTTGAATGGTTAGATCTCTAAATGAAATAGTAGGAGTTCCAGGTAGTTTTTGCCAAGAGGATCCTCCGTTTAGGGAAGTATATACACCCCTTTCAGTAGCAGCAAACATTAGGTTTGCCTTTACTGGATCTTGAACCATACGCCAAACCAAAGTACGATTGGGTAGGTTTGAACTAATGGATTTCCAAGTCATTCCTTTATCGGTACTTTTATATAAAAAAGGGCGGTAATCTCCTTCTTTATGGTTATCCAAGGCTACATAAACAGTATGGGCGTCGTATAAATCCGCTTTGATGTCATTGACAAAGGCGCGTTCGGGTAAACCAAGAGCTGTTACTGGAATTTTTTTCCAACTCCCTCCCCCATTTTCTGTTACTTGAATGAAACCATCGTCGGTACCTGCGTACAACAAGCCCTCTTGAACCGGAGATTCAGCCAATGAGGTAATGGTGTTGTAATTGGACATAGCGCCCACATCCCAAGCGTTATCCCAGCTTTGTTGACGCCCCATAATAGGTAACGTAATACGCACTTCATTGCGGGTTAAATCGCCTGAAATGGCTTCCCACTCATCTCCCCTATTTTCTGACTTCCAAACTCTATAGGAGGCAAAATAAAGTCGTGAAGGGTTGTGGGGGCTGACCAAAATAGGGGCATCCCAATTAAACCGCTCATGAGGTTCTCCTTCTCCTGCCTGCGGTTGTATTGAAATTTGCTCTCCCGTAGTCAAATCAATTCGATGCAGGCCTCCCTGTTGGGTTTCAGCATAGATGATGTCATTGTAAACAGGGTCGGTAGCAGATTGATGTCCGTCTGCAAACAGTGTTTTGTACCAGTGCTTGTTTGCAATCCCTTGACGTTCGTCTGTAGCTGAGGGGCCTCCTGCTGAACCGTTGTCTTGGGTACCGCCAAAAATATGATAGAAGGGTTCCGCATTATTGACTGCAACCTTATAAAACTGGGTTAAGGGCAAGTTTTTAATATACCGCCAATGCTCTGCTGAATCAAAACTTTCATAAATACCTGCATCTGTTCCAAGCATGAGGTAGTTGGGATCGTCTTTTTTGAATGCAATTGCATGATTGTCAGAATGTTTATCCTCTTCTTTCAGCTGTACAAAAGTTTTCCCTCCATCTTCAGAGGTGAGTACTCTTACATTCATAAGGTACAAACGATCAAACTGATGCGGACTGGCATAGAGTTCTTGGTAGTAATGGGGACCTGTTCCCCCTGAAACGGTGTCCGACATTTTTTTCCATGAAGCACCGCTGTTTTCAGAGCGGTATACAGCTCCTTTCGTACGATCCAATTCTATAGCGGCATAGAGCACCTCTGGATTTTGAGGTGAAATTGCGATTCCAATTTTACCTAGATTTGAAGTAGGAAGACCGTTAGTTAACTTGGTCCAATGGTCTCCACCATCCTCTGATTTATAAAGGCCCGTTCCAGGACCTCCCCCCATTAGTGCAGCTACGGTTCGGTGTCGGTCCCAAGTTGCGGCGTAAAGCACCCGTGGATTTCTAGGGTCCATCATGATATCGGTTACTCCAGTCCATTCATCGTTTCCTAACACCCGCTTCCACGACTTTCCTCCATCGGTAGTCTTGTAAAGCCCTCGTTCTCCTCCTTTACTCCAAAGCGGTCCTTGAGAAGCCACCCAAACTACATCTGAATTGTCGGGGTGCACAATTATTTCAGAAATGTGTTCCGAGTTTTTTAGGCCCATATTCTCCCATGTTTTCCCACCGTTTAAACTTCGATAGACCCCATCGCCAAAAGCTACATGTCTTCCTCCTACATTTTCACCACTTCCTACCCAGACAATCTCTGGATTGGAAGGATCTAGGGTTACACATCCTGTAGTGTAAGTGGATTGATCGTCGAATATCGGAGTCCAGGTTGTTCCAGCATTTTCTGTTTTCCAAACCCCTCCAGAACCCACAGCCACATACCAAATGCTTTCATTTTTGGGGTGAATAGCAATATCTGCGATTCGTCCAGACAAAAAGGCTGGACCTACATTTCTGAAGGAAAAAGCCTCTAAAGATACTTCAGCCGGTTGGGGTTGCGTTTGCTTTTTAGTTTTCCGTTGAGCCGCTACTTGTGTTGAGGTACAAAAGAATAAAGCCAATAAAATAAAGGTGTAAATCGATTTCATAATTTGAATAGGTTTTGAACCAATTTACAAAAAATACCTTTGGGCTTTACGGAATAATTCTGCTAAACTTAAGCTTGGAAGGAATAAAAAACTTCGTTACCCTAGAACACTTTCTACCGCAAGACGGTAAGAATCCAATCCAAAACCGACGATTAATCCTTTAGCCACTGGAGTGATGTAGGAAGTGTGCCTAAAATCTTCTCTTGCAAAGGTGTTGGAAATATGAAGTTCTATAACTGGGGAATCAATCGCTTTAATCGCATCGCCAAGGGCAACGGAAGTATGGGTATAGGCCCCCGCATTAAGAAGAATGGCATCTGCTGAAAATCCGACCTCGTGAAGCTGGTTGATTAACTCTCCCTCAACGTTGGATTGAAAATACTCGAATTGGATGTTTTTAAATTTGTCTTTAAGGATTGTCAAATAGTCCTCAAACGTCTGAGCACCATATACCTCAGGTTCTCTAGTTCCTAACAAATTTAAATTTGGGCCATTAATAATACAGATCTTCATTTTTATTATTTTAGTAAAAGTATAGAAATTCAGTTGAATCCCCTAAACGCACAAATGTGAATTGGGTCCAAGCGCTCTCAGATTATCGAATGTATCTTCAAATTGAACGAGGCCTCTCCGAAAATTCAATTCTCAATTACGCACTGGACATCAAATCGTTCCAAGCCTTTTTAAGTCAAATTAAAAGCGAAGAGGGTCCCTTGGATTGCTCGAGAGAATCCGTACAAAAATTCATCTACGAAACAGCAAAAGTAATGAGTCCCCATACCCAAGCGAGGCGGATTGCGGGGCTTCGAAGTTTTTTTGATTATTTGATTTTTGAATCGTACCGAAAAACAAATCCTACCGATCTGATCGAAACTCCCAAACTGGGTCGCAAATTACCCGACGTGCTCCAAATTGCTGAAATTGATCTTCTTATGGATGCCCTTGATTTAGGACACCCACAAGGGCATCGCAATCGAGCCATTTTAGAAACCTTGTACGGAAGTGGATTACGGGTCTCTGAATTGACCCAACTGAGCTTGTCTAATTTATTTTTTACAGAAGATATGATACGTGTAACGGGTAAAGGAAATAAACAGCGCCTGGTTCCGATGGGAACCCAGTCCAAGAAATACCTCAAACACTACATATACGAGGTGAGAAGTGTACAAAAGATTGATCCTAACGATCAAGACATCGTCTTTTTAAACAGAAATGGGCGTGCCTTAACCAGACAAATGATTTTTACCATGATCAAAGGATTGGTTAACAAAACCGGTATTCAGAAGCAAATTGGCCCCCATACCTTTAGACACTCCTTTGCCACACATCTTTTAGAAAACGGTGCCGATCTGAGAACCATACAACTATTAATGGGGCATGAAAGTATTACCACTACAGAGGTGTATACCCATTTAGACCGCCATCACCTCAAAAAAGTAATGGAGCAATACCATCCTAGGAATGCTAATTGATGACCAATCGGAACCCTTCTCCGTGAATGTTGAGAATTTGAACTTTTTCGTCCGCACTTAAGTATTTTCTAAGCTTGGCAATATAAACATCCATACTTCTAGAAGTAAAGTAATTGTCATCCCGCCAAATTTTATTTAAAGCGAGCTCACGCGGTAACAAATCGTTGAGATGAATCACCAAGAGACGCAATAAATGATTTTCTTTAGGGGACAATTTAATGGGTTCCTCGTTTTTATAGGTTAAATAGCGAAGTTTTGAATTAAAGGAAAAATTGCTAAAGGTAAATTCAAAGGTGTCGTTTACTTGTACATTAGATTCCTTACTTCTATTTAAAATTGCTTTGATTTTTGCAAGCAATACCTCTGAATCAAAGGGCTTGGTTAAATAATCATCAGCGCCCAATTTAAATCCTTTTAACACATCTTCCTTAAGGTGTTTTGCGGAAAGGAAAAAAATTGGAACAATTTCATTGATTTCTCGAATTTCCTTGGCTAAAGTAAAGCCGTCTTTGTAGGGCATCATTACATCCAGTATGCAGAGGTCAAAGTCTTCTTTTTTAAACTTTTCAAAACCTTCAATCCCATTTTTGGCTAGGGTGATGTCGTAATCGTTTAGGCTTAGGTATTCTTTTAAAATATTTCCAAAATTAGAATCGTCTTCAACGATTAAAATCTTTTTGTTGTCGTTTTTCATATGATATTGATGAGGCGTTATACTTACATTTATTCTATGGGAAGCCTTATTTCAAAGGTTGTTCCGTAGTTTTCTTTACTTTCCAATTTGATTTCTCCCTTATGGATGTCTACTATTTTTTTTACATAGGCTAGCCCAAGACCGTGGCCTTTTACGTTATGAATATCACCCGATGCGGCTCGGTAAAATTTATCAAAAATTTTCTTTTGTACTACTGGGCTCATTCCTAAACCGTTATCGGTAACTTTGAGTACAATGCTTCCGTCATCATTAAAGGTTTCTACAATTATTTTTGGAGCACTGTCACAGTATTTTAAGGCGTTGTCCAACAAGTTTACCGTAATGTTGGTTAAATGACTTTTATTCCCCAAAATCCTGTCTTCCGTTGCCGTTAATTTTTTGGTCAACGTACCTGATTTATCTTTTAAAATCAATTCAATATGGCTGATCGCATCTTTGATGATGGGGTGTAAATTAACTTGACCCATTTTAATTGGATTCTTGCTCCGCTCCAGTTGAGAAATTCTCAATACATTTTCCACTTGGGTCAGCATACGACTGTTTTCCTCTCGTATCATACTCACATAGCGGTCTATTTTTTCGGGCACCGATTTGGTCTTAGGATTTGAAATGGCATCTAAGGCTAGATTAATTGTTGCAATCGGAGTTTTAAATTCATGCGACATATTGTTTATAAAATCCGTTTTAATTTCAGAGATTTTTTTCTGCTGAATGATTTGATAAACGGCACTGGTTGAAACCAAAACAATAAAAACAGTTAAGAACAGGGTTAATCCCCCCACCCCAATAATGGAAGAAAAAACGTATTGGTCTTTTTCAGGAAAAGAAACCACCAATTCATAGCGGCCCATACCCTCCTGATCTCTAAAAATAGGGGTGGAATATCTAAATCCCTGCTGCTCTTCTAAATAATTGTTTGATTTTATTTTAGTGGCCAGACCCTCGTCATAAATTCCAAATTCATAAGGGGTAATGATGTTTTTAGAATCAAATTGACGCTTGAGAACAAAATCCAATTCTTGTGAATTCAACCTTTTGTGTATCGGGGTCTTTGAGGTGTAATCTTTAAAGATGGTTCGTATGCGCTGATTGTTGATGTTCATGCGCTGGATGCTTTTGATCTTTTCAATTGAAGAGACAATATTATTCTCCCGATCAAAAACATCATTTTGATTGATGATGGTGGTGTTTTTTACCTGTTTTACATCCGTGACTGTGTCGAGGGTATCTCCCAGTTTAGGATCTAAATAGGGGGTAATCTGATAATCTTCCTCTAAAATACCGTAGGCATAATAGGAGAGTAAATTATTGGGTTTATCCTCATCTAAAAAAAGATATACATTTGCAAAACTCGAATTGTCTGGAGACTCAAGCGAATCAATTAAATTTTCATACGCCTCGATATAATCTGAGAGTTCCCGCTCTTGAATTTCATCTGCAGCCAACTGTAAAGATTGCTGTACCGCTAAAGAAAATTCCTCCTCTTTATCCTCCCACGCAGAATAAATCCAATACCCTTGCAGTCCTACAACTCCTAAAATTGAGACGATCATAAAACTCACAAGGGAAATAAATAATGCTTTTTTCATAAAAACATTCCATTACTTTATCAAACGAATATCCTGTTTTAATTTGACAGTTACAAAGTTCTTTTTTTTTGATTAAAAAAAGTCCTAATTCTTTGTTAATCCTTTTGCTGGGGCAAAAGCTGGTTGAGAATCGAATCGAGCTGTTGCTTGGCAGACGCTAGGTTGTCGTTTTCAATTACAAAGTCAGCCAAAGGTCTTTTTTTAGCATCCTCCCACTGCTTTGCCATTCGCGCTTCTACCTCAGCCCGACCTACTCCATCTCTTTGGATGACTCTTAAAATACGCTCTTCCTTGGGTGCACAAACTAAAATTACATCGTCACAGCTTTTATACCCCTCTGTTTCAAACAAAATTGCAGCTTCCTTTACCAACAGAGGGGCGGTATTATTTTTAGCGATAAAATCGGTAAACGCCTCAGCCACAGCCGGATGAACAAGCTTGTTTAGACGCTCCAAGGCCTCCTGATTTTGAAAAACCAGTTGGGCCAGTGCAGCCCTATCCAGTGTTCCTTTGTTGTAAAGCTCGGGGCCAAAGATATCGATTACTGCTTGCCTCAGTTGACCATTCAGCAACTCCTTTCCAACCTTATCCGATTCAAAACAAGGAATGCCTTTTGCTTTCAAATGATTGAGCAAAGTTGATTTCCCGCTTCCAATACCCCCTGTTAAACCTATAATTTTCATCTTCGGATCAAAAAATTAACACGTTGAGGCTCCCAAATAATTTTTTTTACGGCTGGAGGCTGTTTCAACAATTGGACTTCAAGCGTTTCTGTAGACTCTTTTTCAATAGCGTTAAAATTTACTCCTAAAGCAAAATCACTGGGCTGGACAGTACTCAAAAGGGAAAGAGGTAAGGTGGCGCGAAGTGTAGCCTCTGGAGGGAATAATTTAACCTTAACCCCTTCAGGAAGATTCTGCACTTCAAGGGCGATGCTAAAGGTCTTTTCGGAATACGGCAATACCGTCCAAGACAATTGGGTAGTCCCTTGGTCGAACTCTAAACCGTTTAATTGTTCCAAAGCAATTTTTTGATTGATATTTTGATGCACATCCATTGCTTTGAATTGCTCTGTACTGATCGTTGTAAGTGTGTCGAGTATATTTTTAGGTCCCATAACAATCACACTATCAGGGGTAAGCTGCGCCTCTTCTGCCCCTAAATACCCCGGTCGAAACACCAGGTCAATGTCTGCGCGGATGGGAAATTTTTTTGCTTCCATTTTGCTGTATTCCACAGGAAATAAACTGGGAGTAATTTGCAATACTTCCGTCCCTCCAAAAAGCTGATCTTGAAGATCAAAATATTGGTCTTCTAAGCTTAATACTTTAGCATTGGAGGCAATATCAAGGGCTTGTAAGGATAGGGCAACTTTATTTTTAAACAATCGATACCAGAGTATCTCTACCCCACTGGCTTTCAGGGTCATTTTGATTTGGGTGGGCGTATTACTCAACACGATTCCTTTTGGCACTTGGTTCCAAACCACAACAAAAGATTGTACCAACTGGTACTGTTTAGAAAGTTTGGTACTCGCCCAAAAAGTAAACGAAAGGAATATAAAGAGGGAAAAGAATTGAAAACGACTTTTGGTAGGCAGTCTTTTTAGTACGGTTTCAATTCCTTTTTTTCCTGTTGACATTTGGCATATCTTCTGTTGTCTGCCCTATGCTTTTGGAGTTAATTCATCAATGATCTCTTGACTTACTCCTACATTGGAAAAGCCTCCGTCATGGTACAGGTTCTGAAGTGTTACCTTCTTGGTATAGTCCGAGAAAAGAGACACGGTATAGTCTGCACATTCCTTTGCAGTTGCATTACCTAAGGGAGCCATTTTTTCAGCGTAATTTAGAAAACCATCCAAACCTGCCACTCCTTTCCCTGCGGTAGTGAGCGTAGGCGATTGAGAAATGGTATTGACTCGAACTTTTTTGTCTTTACCAAAGAAGTATCCAAAACTTCGCGCAATGGATTCTAAATAAGCTTTATTGTCTGCCATGTCGTTGTAATTAGGAAAGGTTCTTTGCGCTGCCACATAAGAAAGTGCAACGATGCTTCCCCACTCGTTCATCGCGTCTTTTTGGTACAAACACTGCATTAATTTATGAAAGGATACTGCAGAAACATCCCAGCCTTTCGCCATCCAATCGTGATTTAAATCGGTGTAATGCTTTCCTTTTCTCACATTAACAGACATGCCAATAGAATGCAAAACAAAATCTAATTTACCTCCCAAGACCTCTTGTGCTTGATCGATCAATTGGCTCAAGTCCTCCAAATTGGTCGCATCAGCGGCTATAACTTGGGAACCTGTTTGTTCAGCAAGGGCATTGATCGTCCCCATACGAAGCGCAACGGGGGCGTTGGTTAGCACAAAACTTCCACCAGCATCATGAACGGATTCAGCTGTTTTCCACGCGATGGATTGATCGTCTAGCGCACCAAAAATAATTCCTTTTTTTCCTTCTAAAATTTTATGTGACATCTGTTTGTATTAAAATTCAAAGATACATTTAATTCATTAATTGCTTGGCGTGAGCGATCGCAGTAGCGGAGACTTCATTTCCTGACAGCATCATTGCGATTTCTTCAACACGAGCTTCTTTATCTAATGGGACTAAACGGGTCAGGGTTTTGTCGTCCAGTTGCTGTTTAAATACTTTATAATGGTAATGACTTTTTGCGGCAACCTGAGGTAAATGCGTAATGTTGATGATTTGTAGCCTTTGTCCCATGGCTACCATAACCTCGGCAATACTGTCGGATATTTTGCCTGAAACACCCGTATCTATTTCATCAAAAATCAGGGTAGGAAGTTGGATGTAATTGGATAAAATTGCCTTGATTGCCAACATAATTCGAGAGAGTTCTCCTCCCGACGCAATTTTCTTTAGCGGTTTGAAGTCACTTCCTTTGTTGGACTTAAATTTAAAATGCAAAAGGTCTAAACCATTCGTTAAAAAAGATTCCGAGGGTTCTAAGGTAATTTCAAAGGCCGCTTCTTGCATACCCATTCTGGCGACGAGGTCTCCCAACTCCTTGGTAAGAATTTGAATTGCTCCTTGACGTGCAGTCGTTAGTTCTGCAGCACCTTTAGTCAAAGCCTTTTTGAGTTCTTTTTGGACGCTGCTCAAAAGATGTAATTCCTCGTCTAAATTCAAGGTCTGATTCAAGCGAACTTCCAATTGCGATTGGATCCTAATCAGATCCGCTGAAGAACGGACTTTATGCTTTTGCAATTGCGTATTTAACGCATCAAGTTTGGCTTGAACACCTGCTAATTCTTCTGGGTTGGATTCTAAATTTTCAAACTGGTGCTTACACTCACTCAAAAGGTCTTCAGCCTCCACAAAAACAGCATTAAAGCGTTCCTCTAGAGAAGCAAATTGTCCCGACTTGACCGTCAGACCCGAAGCAAGACTTCTCAACTTTAACAGTTGATCTAAAAGCCCTAGATCCTCGCCTTCTAGGGTTTGGATGATTTCTGCAAAAGAGGACTGAAGGGAGTCTACATTTGAAAGGGCACTGTGTTGCTGCTCTAAGGTTTCCTCCATTCCTTCCTTCAAATTTAATTTGAGAAGTTCTTGATATAAAAAATTATCCAATTCAAAAGAGGCTTTTGCCTGATCTGCGTTGTTTTTTAGCGCTTCAAATTTTTGGGTTACCTCTATGTATTCCTTTCTAGTTTTTTGATAACCGTTCAACCTTGACTGATTATTTGCTAGGGTGTCTAGGACTTGAAATTGATATTCGTTTTGAAGTAAGCTTAAAGTATCGTTTTGCGAATGCAAATCAATCAAATAATTGCTGATTTGCTCTAGCACGTTTAGGGTAACCGGAGAGTCATTGATAAAAGCTCGAGATTTTCCTTGGGGTAATATTTCACGACGTAAAACGGTATACACTTCATAATCAACATCCAATGATTCGAATACAGCTTTTAAATTGTAATCGTCTAGTTGAAAAGTAGCTTCTACCATACATTTTTTATTCGGGTCGAGCAAGGAGGATAAATCTGCTCTTTTTCCTAAAACAAGTGACAAACCGCCAAGCAAAATTGATTTTCCAGCGCCAGTTTCTCCTGTAATGCAGGTCATACCAGAAGAAAAGGAAACTTCCAACTCCTCAATGAGGGCAAAATTCTTTATGGAAAGTTGTTTTAGCAAGGTTTTAGCAACAGTTTATTTTAAAGAAATAAAGATAGGAATAATAAAAAAATCAAGCCTTAATTTGTTTCCATCTTGAACCAAAAAAAGGAGCTATTTTTTTTAGTACCGCTTCGGTTTCTTTAAAGTCAACTTTGGGGCCTTCTTTGAATAAATTCACAATCTCTTCCACTTTAGCATCAAAAAAAATCTGCAATAAAAAAGCATTGGGTCTTCTTAGGAAGAGGGGTTCCAACTGTTGGATGGCTTTCATGATAGCTTCTTTTCCTTCCAAAGGGGTCGTAGTCAACTGATCTAAACCTGCTCTGTGATATTCGTAGAGCGCTTGTCTGTATTCTCTAAAAGTGTTTGCCCTTAGGTTGTCGATAAGCCAAAATCGGTTTCTGGTACCGTCTGATGGTTTCCACCCTTTTCGGGAGGTAACTTGTGCTAAATTCACCACTTGTAGGGCTTGTTCGTAATACTGCGCACCTCCATTTTCAGTAAAAGTATCTGCATCTAAGCCCAGGATCACATACGCATAAAAACTAAGTAATGAAACCAGATTGGATTCAAAACTGGATTGATTAAAAAAGAGGGGTTGAAACTCTTGATAATTGAATACGATATCCCGATCTAAAAAATTGAGAATGGGGGTATCGTAATTCGTATCAAAAACAGGACGTTGGGATTGTACCTGAAGAGTGGCTTCAAATTGGTCGTTGCTGTAATTTGTAAGATTAAAAACAAAAGAACAGGTGATTTTTTCTTGAGGAAGTAAATCCTGATTCGTCCAAACCTGAGTATTTAAAAATTCATTTAAAGAGCGCTCCAAGGTCTTGAAAATTTGTTGATTGGTTTGGTTGACCAAGTCAGCATTGACCAATACTTGCGCATTTAATTCTTGAGCGTTTATGGATCCGATTGATAGGGTCACAGCAAGCAGTAGGATGTATTTTTTCATAAGGTCAAGATTTGTTCGAAAATTCTATGGGCACAGTCTAGCTTGGATTGGAGCGGATAGGAATGGATTCGAAGGTCTTCATGGATGAATGTGATTTTATTCGTCGGTACTGAAAATCCGGCCGCTGCATCTTGTAGCGAATTGAGGACAATCCCATCCAGGTTTTTACGCTTTAATTTGGCTTGGGCATTTTCGAGTTCATTTTCAGTTTCGAGAGCAAAACCGATTATTTTTTGGTTTTTTTTATGCTTTCCCATATAGGAAAGTACATCTACCGTAGGAACCAGAGAAATACTTTCGAAACCCTCTTCTTTTTTTAGCTTTTGAGAAGCGATTTTTTGGGGTTTAAAATCAGCAACAGCAGCAGCAGCTATAGCAATATCCGAAGTGTCATAAAATTCTTGAACCGCCGCCAGCATATCATCAGCACTGACCACATTGACTTGGTGCAACGAAGGGTGGCTGTATTTTTCAGCACTGGGTCCCGTAATAAGGGTAACAGCAGCTCCCATCCCTAATGCGACTTCAGCCAATGCAAATCCCATCTTTCCCGAAGCGTGATTTCCGATAAAACGAACCGGGTCAATTGCCTCATACGTGGGCCCTGCTGTAATCAAAACTTTTTGATCCTTAAGGGGAAGTTTAGGATTGAAAAAAGAAACCACATGCGCTACAATTTCTTCAACTTCTAGCATTCTCCCTTTGCCTTCCAGGCCACTCGCCAAAAAACCTTCGCCTACATCAAGCACTTGATTTCCATAGGATTGCAACGTCTTGATATTATTCGATGTAGAGGGATGAGCATACATATCCAAATCCATTGCTGGAGCTACAATTACAGGACATTTTGCAGATAAATAAACTGCCAAAAGCAGGTTGTTGCACCTCCCTTGTACCAGGGACGAAAGGGTATTGGCTGTGGCGGGAGCAATCAATAACAAGTCTGCCCATTGCCCCAATTCAACATGATCATTCCAGAGCGGATTGTCTTGATCTTCTGCTGTAAAAGTCGATAAAACTGGATTTTTCGAGAGCGTGGATAAGGTTAAAGGGGTCACAAAATCCTTAGAAGCGGGGGTCATGACCACCCTCACTTCGGCAGCCTGTTGCACAAGTGCCCTAACCAATAAGGGAGTTTTATAAGCAGCAATGCCCCCGGTGATACCGAGTAAAATCTTTTTGCCACTTAGTAAGCTCATGGTTTATATTTTGGGTTCGTCGGTACGTCTGTGGTAAATTTTATCATTCAACCACTCCTCTATTGCCATGGCATGTGGCTTAGGCAAACGCTCGTAAAAACGAGACACTTCGATTTGTTCTTTGTTTTCAAAAATCTCTTCCAAACTGTCGTTATGCGTCGCAAATTCGTCCAACTTTTCGTGAAGTTCTTTTTTAATGTCCAAATTGATTTGGTTGGAGCGCTTAGCAATAATGGAAAGAGCTTCGTAAATGTTTTCCGTTGAACCTTCCATTTTATTACGGTTGTATGTCTTGGAAGTTAATGCAGCTTTGGATTCTCTGTATTTTGTCATGACTTATTTAGTTTGTTGTGTACTCTCTTGATTGATTTGATCTAATTCTTCATTGACCTTTGCCATTCGCTTATTTAAATCTTCTAAAAACAAAGATTCGGGATAATAACGAATAAGGGTATTGTATTGTTGTATGAGTTCTTCTAAACGTTCTTTCTTTTTAGAGTCTATACTGTTGACAGCTATTTCATAAGCTGAAATGAATTTGGTATAAAGCGATTCTTCTCTAAATTTTGTTCCAGGAAAACCAGACACAAAAGTTTCGTTGGCTTTGATAGCCGCTTTATAATCTCTAATGGTGTAGTATTGCTTTGCAATTTCAAAGTCCTTTTGTTCCAATTTTTCTTGTAATTCAGCTATCATTTGATTGGCCTCATCAGCGTATTCTGAATTGGGATAGAGGTTTAAAAAAACTTGTAGTTTTTCAATAGCGGTATAGGTATCTTCCTGATCTAAGCTGTAGCGGGGAGACTGAAAATAATAACTCTTTGCCGCTTTAAAAGACGCTTCTTGTACTCGATCGCTTTTCGGATAGGATTTGATGAAATTTTCAAACTGATAAGCGGCCAAATAATAACTTTTGTTTTGGAAATAACTTTCCGCAAAAAAGAAAATGATTCGTTGTGCTTGGGGCTTGCCTCGATATTTTGGAACAATTTGTTCCAAGAGTCGGTTTGCCTTACGGTATTCCCCATTGTTAAAATACACTTCGGCTTGTTTGTACTTTTCAGCTGTATCATCGCCATTCAATAACTTTTGGTAGTCGCTACAAGAAAACGTAACTAGACCAGCTAAAATAAATAGCACTATGCGAAGCTCTTTTAATTTCATTCTGCGAAAATACTAAATATCAACGATATTGGAAATTTTAATTGCCAAGCTGATGTTAAATGAAATCGGTTGGGTGTGGCACTGTTCAAACAGCAATCTCTAGGGCCTTTTCAATTTTTAGGCAAAGGGCATCACTAGCGCTAACCAGTGGCAAACGAACCGTCTTGTTACATAACGAAAGAGTTTCCATAAGCGCCTTGATTCCGGTTGGATTTCCTTCTTCAAAAATCAGTGAAATGATATCCAGTAACTGGTAATGCAATTCGTAGGCCTTTTTCAGATTACCTTCATAAACATAATGAAACATACTGACAATAGGTACGGGCAATGCATTTCCAAGAACTGAGATTGTCCCGACTGCACCGGCTAAAAGCATGGGTAAATTTAAGGCATCATCTCCTGAAATAACTTGAATGTGGGCAGGGCTTTTTTTAATCAAATTCTCGGCATGGCTCATTTCACCGCTTGCCTCCTTGATGGCAATAATATTTTCAAAATCATGTGCCATACGAACAAAGGTGTCTACTTCTATGGCAGCTCCTGTTCTAGAGGGTACATTATAAACTATGATGGGGAGTGGGCTCGCCTGAGCTATTTTTTTAAAATGCTGATAAATTCCCTCTTGGGTGGGTTTGTTGTAATAGGGAGAAACCGACATAATGGCTTCAAAAGGAGACAGGTCCATGCTGCTGATTTCTTCCACAACTTTGGCGGTATTGTTTCCACCGATTCCAATGACCAAAGGGAGGTTGCCGTAATTCGAGTCACGTACCGTTTGAATGATTTTTTGCTTTTCCTCTAAAGTTAAGCAAGGAGATTCTGCGGTGGTGCCCATAAGCACCAAGTAATCGGCTCTACCGCTGGTGATGTTTTCTATGATCGCTGGGATTGCCTTATAATCTACCTGACCTTCTGATGTAAATGGAGTTAGCACTGCAACCCCTAATCCTTTTAAATTCATACGCTCATCATTTAAGAATTGCTTTGAGATAGGTATGGCTTTCTCGCAAAAAAACATCATGCTCTTGAGGATTTATGTCTAAAATCAAATCATTCAATTGCTGATTGCTTTTTGAAAAACCTACCCGTAGATCAGAATTAAAAGATGCACTGACCCATTCAGTAAAAACTGAAGTAGTGTTAAAAAAATTGAGTTGTAGATCAAACTTTTTACCAAACATCTCTTTCAGTGAACTGGGAAGTTTTCCAAAAAACCCTACTGATTTCCTCGAAAAATAATGAGTTGTAACCGAAGTAGTTCCCGTTTCCATTAATTCTTTAGTTGTCAAAACAATTACCGTTATTTTTTCTGGAGCTATACTAAGTTGTTGGGCAAATTTTAAAAACAACTCCTCATTGTTAGCATGCTTTTCAGCACAGACGATCAGGAGGGATTGAAATTCAATTTGTTTTTCCCTGGATTGAGATGAAAGGCGCTTCAACTGTTCTTTGAGGCGCAATCTCATGACAAAGTTTGATAGTAGAGCTACCATTATCGAGCAATATTAACGAAACCCATGAGTTCACTGAAAAAAACAACCATTATGGACAAAATTTAAAAATTTGTTATAAATACAACACTTGCCTCACTAACCCTTGAAAGAATTGTAGTCTGTTTCACTGAGGATAGGGATTCCAAGCTCTTCAGCCTTGTCTCGTTTGGAAGGTCCCATGCCGTTTCCAGCAACTATAAAATCAGTTTTTGAAGAAACAGAACTCACGATACTTCCCCCATAAGATTCAATCTCTTTTTTTAAATCCTCTCTTGAATATCCCTCAAAAACTCCGCTGACTACAAAACGTTTACCCGAAAAAGAAGGGTGCAATAGCTGTTCTTTTTCAACTTCTTGCAATTGAAGCCCAAATTCTTGTAATTGAAGAATCAACTGTTTGTTTTTGGGATTAGAAAAGTACCCTACCAGACTCTTGGCGATGCGTTCACCAACATCATCCGTTGCGAGTAACTCCTCTAGGCTGGCTTCTTGAAGAGTGGCTATTGATTGGAACTGTTTAGCTAATTTTTTTGCTATGGTTTCTCCTACAAAACGAATCCCCAATCCAAACAACACTTTTGCAAAGGGTTGTTCTTTCGATTTTTCAATACCTTCTAACAAATTTGTTACTGACTTTTCTGCCATACGGTCTAGAGGTAAAATCTGTTCGGGTTGCAATCGATACAAATCGGCTATGGAATTCAAAAGTCCTTCTTGGTAAAGCAAGCTTACGGTCTCGGCCCCTAAACCTTCAATATCCATGGCTTTCCTTCCGATAAAATGCTGAATTTTTCCCATTTTTTGAGGAGGACATTCCAGTTCATTTTTGCAGTAATGCTGTGCCTCTCCTTCCTCTCTTTCCAATGGACTACCACATTCCGGACAATGACTGATGAAGTGAACCTTAGCCGCTTCGGCTCCCCTATGACTTGAATCAACTGCGGTAATTTTGGGAATAATTTCGCCTCCCTTTTCCACATACACTCGATCCCCAAGGCGCAAATCAAGTTTTTCTATTTGGTCTGCATTATGCAATGAGGCGCGCTTTACCGTGGTTCCAGAAATTACAACAGGTTCAAGTTGTGCAACTGGAGTCACAGCACCGGTGCGTCCTACTTGATACTGTACCCCTTGTAAGACCGTAGTAACCTGCTCCGCTTGGTATTTGTATGCCATTGCCCAGCGGGGAGCCTTTGCGGTAAATCCCAGTTCTTGTTGCTGCGATAGACGATCTACCTTGATTACTATACCGTCAATTTCATAAGGCAAAGACTTTCTCTTCTCCTCCCAATGCTGAATAAACTCAAAAACCGCATCTATGGAATGGACAAGCTTTGCTGAGTCCGGGACTTTAAATCCCCACGATCTTGCTTTTTCAAGCGCCTCAAATTGACTGCTCACGGGTAAGTTATCCCCCGCAAGAGCGTATAAAAAACAGTTCAATGGTCTTTGAGCAACCAAACTACTGTCCTGTAACTTTAAACTTCCAGAGGCTGTGTTTCTTGGATTCATATAAAGGGGTTCACCCTTGGCAGCACGTTCTTCATTTAATTTATTAAAGCCCTCCCAGGGTAAAATAATCTCCCCTCGTATTTCAAAAAAAGAAGGAAAATCACCTTTTAATTTTAAAGGAATGGTTTTAATGGTCTTAACATTGGTGGTTATCGCGTCCCCTTGGGTACCGTCTCCACGGGTTAGAGCCTGAATCAACTCTCCATTTTCATAGGTTAAACTCACCGAAACTCCGTCAAATTTGAGTTCACAGCTGTAGGCAATCTCGGTTTCTGCACCCAATACTTTTCTGATGCGTTCTTCCCAAAGTTCCAATTCTTCTTTGGAGTAGGTATTGGAAAGGGAATACATTGGAAAACGATGCGCAATGGTCTCAAAATACTTGGTAACCCCTCCCCCTACGCGCTGTGTGGGGGAATTGGGATCATGGCATTCTGGATACTCGGCTTCCAATTGTTGCAGTTGTTTGAGCAGATGATCAAACTCATAATCGCTAATTGTAGGTTGATCGAGTATATAATACCGATGGTTGTGCTCGTGCAACGCTGTCCTAAGGGCTTTAATTTTCTCAACTAGCTGAGTCATGTGCTGTTTTTTCTAATCGTACCATTCTAATCTTTCCAAAGATATCCAATCGTTTTGTGATGCTGTAAGATTCAAAACTAAAAATTAAACGTTCTAATTCACGCTCAAAAAGTGGATTGATTTCAAAATAAATTCTGCCGTTAGAGGTTAGATTTGATTCTGCAAATTCCAGTAGGTTACGATAAAAAAGCAGTGGATCTTCCTGAGGTACAAACAAGGCCTGATGCGGCTCAAAATACAACACATTATTTTTCATTTGATTCTTTTCTTCTGGTGTTATATAGGGAGGATTAGACACCATAACTTCAACTTTTAGTTTAAGTTGGTTTAATTGGTTCATATCACCTTGAATACAATGGATTTCCACCTTATTTTTTTTCGCATTCTGCTGAACCAAATCCAAAATAGACGGGTTAAGATCCAGGGCATGAACGTTAAAAGAAGGCTGTTCTTGTTTCAAGGATAAAGCGATACATCCACTGCCTGTTCCCATATCGATAAGTTCAATTTTTCGGTTTTGATTTCCGTAATCTTCCAAAATCCAACCCACCAATTCCTCAGTTTCTGGACGGGGAATCAAAACCAAGGGATTCACCTTTAGGCTGAGTTTTCTAAACGACACTTCTCCCAAAATGTATTGCAAAGGTTTTTCTTTCAATAAATCGGCTACAATAGAATTTAAGCTGGAGTACTGTTCAGCAGTTAAAATTTGATTTGGTTCAAGGGCTACCGCCAACGGATCGATTTTTAAAGCGGAACTCAAAATCATTTTAAAAAAATAATCGCATTCCTGAACGGTATACAATTTATTTAGGGTTGACCTAAAATGAGCTCTCGCTTGGATTAAATTCATTACAAGGTTTTTATCATCCAAATCGGACAAGAGCAGTGACCGGTATCTCCCATCGGCTGATCTATATAATCAAATCCTGTTTTAAGATATAATTTTTGAGCCGCTTTCATATTGGGCATGGTTTCGATATAACACTGTTTAAACTGATTTGCTTTTGCAAAATCCAAACAAAGCGTTATCATCTGTTTGCCCAGTCCTTTTCCTCTGGCCTCTGGAAGGAAATACATTTTTTGCAATTCACAAACTTGGGGGTCTCCATTTTTTAAAGGAGCAATTCCCGCACCCCCTAGTATGTTTTCTCCTTCCTCGACTACATAATAAACAAAACGATTCTCTTGATACGCCTCATACATGGCATCCAATTCTACATCAGCATAAGCTGTACCTACTTTTGGAACACCCATTTCAATCAAAACACGACGCACCGTTGTAGCTATTTTTGCATTATCAGCATTCTGAATCTCACGAATCTTCATTCCTTTATATTTGTTATAAATTTAGTCCCAATAATAATGTACTTGAATGTACTGACCAAAATATTTTAAAAATTGAATCCCATACCGCACCTTTCTTTTATGCAGCGCTGTTTAACCTTAGCTGCAAAAGCACTGGGTAATACCTATCCAAACCCCTTGGTGGGTGCTGTAGTGGTGCATCAAAACAAGATCATTGGAGAAGGTTGGCATCAAAAAGCAGGGGAAGCCCATGCAGAAGTACATGCCCTCAATCAAGTGAAAGACCCCAGTTTACTTCCCGAATCAACCCTTTATGTCAACCTAGAACCTTGCTCCCATGTTGGAAAAACCCCTCCTTGTGCGGATTTCATTTGTAAATACGGGATAAAAAAAGTAGTCGTTGCCTCAAGAGACCCAAACCCTCTAGTTGCAGGTCAGGGAATCGCTAAACTTAAAAAGGCTGGGGTCGAAGTCATTGAATCCATTTTAACCCAAGAGGCTGAATTTTTAAACCGCAGGTTCTACACCTTCCATCAAAAAAAGCGTCCTTATATTGTCTTGAAATGGGCCCAAACTCACGATGGCTTTATCGCCCCTCTTCAAAAAGAGGTAGCCCAACCTTTTTGGATTTCCAATGCCCTGGCCAAACAAAGGGTGCACCAATGGCGAAGTGAAGAAGCTTCCATTTTAGTAGGTGCACAAACAGTAGTGGATGACAATCCCGAACTAACCACCCGAGAATGGCCCGGCCACAACCCGTTGCGATTGATTCTCGATCCATCAGGCCGCGTTCCTAAGGATGCTAAGGTGTTAACCGATGGATACCCAAGCGTACTTTTCCACAGCAAAAACCAAAAATCGAGTTCTTCTTCTATTAAAGAGCAGGTTGTTTTGAATCCTTTTAATATTGAAAAACTCATGGAATATTGCTATGAAAAACAACTGTTGTCCCTCATTGTAGAAGGGGGACAAAAAACGCTTCAATCCTTTATTGACTTAAATTTATGGGATGAAGCACGAGTATTCAACGCTTCGACTACATTAGACCAAGGCGTAAAAGCCCCTCGGCTTCAAAGCAAACCTCAACGGGAAGAAAAAATAAAGGACAACCTACTTCAGACCTATTTTAGGTAAATTTTTCCAAAAGGTATTGGGGACATCGAATCGGATGCTTTTTTTTAGCAGATAAAAATGCCAAAACAGTACTGCCAGAACAAATGCGTTCTTCTTTTTGATTTACAATAAGATACTCAAAATCCAATGTGGCCTTGGGGGACTTTTTTAAAGTTACTTTTACAGTAAAACGATCTCCAAAAAACAAAGGTTTTTTAAAAAACAGTTCGGCGGAAACTACAGGCATCAGTATGCCCTCTTCTTCCATCTCAGCATAGGAAATACCCAAAGCATTAAGCCACTCCAAGCGTGCCATCTCAAAATATTTTAAATAATTACTATGGTGAACGAATTGCATTTGATCCGTTTCCGCATACCTAACAACATGAGCTTGAGTAGTAAAGTGCATATGGCATAAAAAAATTAAAAAAGTTTTGTAGGAAATTATTAATTTGGACTACATTTTTGCGCAACAGAATATCCAAAAAAAAAAAATATTAATCAATAGCATTTTCATTTTTTTTTGATTTTTTTTTAGACAATATTTGCTACTCAATCCGATTTGAAAAAAACTATAAATAAATTCTAAAGTTCTCGTGTTTTAAATGAATAATAGTACAGCTGCGGTATGGAAAAACTGCTTGTCATTTATCGAAGATAATATCCAGCCTCAAGCTTACAAAACATGGTTCTTGCCTATTGTTCCTCTCAAAATCAACGACAACGTTTTAAACATTCAGGTCCCGAGTAAATTTTTCTACGAGTGGCTTGAAGAGCACTATGTAAAACTGCTCAAAACAGCATTGCAAAAAGAGCTCGGTCCCGAAGCGCGTTTAGTCTATTCCATTCGCATGGAAAATCGGTTTGGAAACAACAATGCCTTCACCGAAAAAATACCTAGTTCAAACAGACCCGGACTCAACCCACAGCAGTTAGATGCCCCGCTCCACGCTCAAAGCACAGAATTAAAGAATCCTTTTGTAATTCCTGGAATTAAAAACTTACAAATTGAGTCTCAGTTAAATCCGAATTACAGTTTTGATAACTTTTTAGAAGGAGATTCCAACCGACTGGGAAGATCGGCTGCATTAGCAGTGGCATCTAAACCGGGAGGGACTTCTTTCAACCCTTTGTTAATTTTTGGAGGTGTTGGTTTAGGAAAAACCCATCTTGCCCATGCCATTGGGGTTGAGATTAAAGAAAAATATCAAGATAAAACGGTACTTTACATTGCTGCTGAAAAATTTACCCAGCAATACATAGAAGCTGTAAAAAAGAATACCAGAAACGATTTTATTCATTTCTACCAATTGCTGGATGTACTCATTATAGATGACGTTCAATTTTTATCCGGCAAAACAGGAACTCAAGATGTATTTTTCCACATCTTCAACCACCTTCATCAAAACGGAAAGCAGGTTATTTTAACCTCTGACAAGGCTCCGGTCGACATGCAAGACATCGAACAGCGCTTGCTCTCCAGATTTAAATGGGGACTGTCTGCCGAACTTCAATTGCCCAATTACGAAACTCGTATCTCCATACTAAAAAACAAACTCTACCGTGACGGAGTTGAAATAAAGGATGATATCATAGAGTATGTTGCTAAAAACATTAGAACCAACGTCCGTGAACTGGAAGGTGCCATCATTTCGCTGATTGCACAATCTTCTTTTAATAAAGCTGATATAACGCTAGATTTGGCAAAAGAAGTGGTTCTAAAGTTTGTAAAAAATACCAAACGAGAAGTTTCCATCGATTACATACAAAAAGTTGTTTCAGACTATTTCCAGATGGATGTGGAAACCCTTCAATCCAAAACCAGAAGAAGACATATTGTACAAGCCCGTCAATTGGCAATGTATTTTGCGAAAAAGTTTACCAAAGCTTCTTTAGCCAGCATTGGAAACCAAATCGGAAAAAGAGATCACGCCACGGTTTTACACGCCTGTAAAACGGTAGACAACCTCAGCTTTACCGATAAGCAATTCCGCAAATATGTGGAAGACCTGAGCCAAAAACTCAGTCTCTAGAAACTGCTTCATGAAACAGCTCAATATACTCATGGTTTGCTTGGGTAATATTTGCCGTTCACCCCTTGCCCAAGGTATTTTAGAAAGTAAAGTAGATCCTAAAAAAGTACGAGTTGACTCAGCAGGTACTGCAGCTTATCATACAGGTAACCCACCCGACCCAAGAAGTATTTTGATAGCCAAGAATCAGGGCATCAACATCAAAAATGAACGTGCCAGACCCTTCTGTAAAGAAGATTTTAATATCTTTTCTAAAATTTTTGTAATGGATCAGAGCAATTACGATCATGTAGTTACCCTTGCCGATACCAAACAAAATAAAGATAAGGTTCAATTAATCTTGGGTAGTGGACAAGAAGTTCCCGACCCTTACTACGGTGGAGAAGATGGATTTCAACACTGCTTTGAGTTACTAGATTAGGCCTGCAATCGGATTAAAACATCCATAGAAAATGGAGACTACACCTAATTACGGTACGCTTTTTTTAATCCCCTCCACCCTAGGGGACAGCCCCCCTTTGGAAGTTCTCCCTTTATCAGTTAAAACCAAAGTTGAAGAACTCAAGCACTTTATCGTAGAAAATGAAAAAGCCGCGAGAGCGTTTATTAAAAAACTAACTCCAACAAAAAATCAAGAAACCTTAACGCTCTATCCCCTCAATAAATTTACCACCCAAGAAGAACTAGCAACCTACTTAAACCCCTGTTTGGCGGGCGTTTCCATGGGACTCATGTCAGACGCAGGCACCCCTGGAATTGCAGACCCCGGAGCGGTTATCGTTTCCCGAGCCCACAAACTGGGAATTTTGGTTAAGCCGCTTGTTGGGCCATCCTCCTTAATTTTAGCCATGATGAGCTCGGGAATGAATGGGCAAAACTTTGCGTTTAACGGTTATCTGCCCGTGGAACCACAACAACGCAAGCAAGCCCTTTTAAAGTTTGAAAAAAAAGCAACACGGGAAAATCAGGCCCAACTTTTTATAGAAACTCCCTACAGAAGCTCGGCACTCTTTAAAGACCTAATGGCGACCTTACTCCCCGCTACCTTGGTCTGTATTGCTTGCGACCTGACTCTGGGCAGTGAATTTGTTAAAACAATGAGTGTTCGAGAATGGAAAAAGCAAAAGCCCAACCTAGAAAAACGCCCTTGTATTTTTATAATTGAAGCTGGATTTTAACGAAAAATTCGTTGCTGGTTAATCCAGTCCACATACTCCTTTTTATTTCGATTGTGTTGTGAAAGACTTTTGGCAAACAAATGGTATCCCGGTTTTCTTGGAGAAGCAACAAAATAATAATAGTCGTGCTGTTCAGGATTCAATACCGCTTCAATGGCAGAAAGGTCGGGCATAGTAATCGGTCCTGGAGGAAGCCCTAGATTTTTGTACGTATTGTAAGGAGAGTTTAATTTTAAATCTTTGTACAGCACCCGTTTAATTTCCTGATCAAAATCATTAGAAGCTCGCTTGATCGCAAAAATCACGGTAGGGTCAGCCTGAAGTCGCATCCGCTTTTTTAATCGATTGAGATACAAACCTGCAATTCGAGGCTGCTCTTCCTTTTTAACCGATTCTTTCTGTACTATTGAGGCTAAAACATAAACCTCTTGAGGGGTCAACCCTAGGTTTTTCGCTAAATTCAAGCGTTTGCTGTTCCAAAATCGCTGGTAATTCTTCAACATCAACGCCCTAAAATCTTCTGGACTGGCATCCCAAAACACATTGTAGGAATTGGGCAAGTACATACTCAAAGCATTTTCTTTGGCAAAGCCATTGGTTGCCAAAAATTCTGTATCGTAAAAAGCCTCGAGTAGTTGATCCGCCTCAGGCTCAATTTGATCGGCAACTCGCACTGCCAAATCCTCCAAGCGCTCCTGATTGTTAAAAACGACCGAAACCGTTTGTTTTTGTGAACGCAAAATATTGATTAATTCATTGTTGCCCATCTTTGGCAGGAGCTTATACTTACCCGGTCGCACCCGGGTGGCGTAGCCTTTCTTTTCAGCAGCAAGCAAAAAACGATCAACAGATTTTAACAATGGCAAAAGCTGAACCTCAAGAGAATCTATCGTATCGTCTCTATCGATAAACACATAAGACGCCTCATTGGTAAAAGCCGTATTGCTCCAAAAGAAAATCTGATAAAAGTTAATGATAAAATAAGCTCCTCCCAGAACACCCAGTAAACTGATAACCACAAGTAATTTTCTTTTCGACATTCTTATAAGCTTTTTTGATAAAGCACCTCATCGTGATAAGCTCCTCGGTAAAAGTTCCAGTCTTTTTTTATCCCTACCGCTACATAGCCAGCAGCTGTAAACAGTTTGACACTCCGACTGTTTTCTTTAGCTACATTAGCATAAAGATTTTTTAGGTTTAATTGTTCTGCTACAAAAATATGAAGAAGTCGTAATGCAGTTGCGGCTACCCCTTGAGTGCGGTACTCCTCCAAAACAAAAACACCTACCCCTGCACGACGATGTAATGGCTCAAAATCAAACAAATCGATAAAACCCAATACTTTTTTCAATGCAGATGAAATTACAAAACGCTTTTGTTTTACCTCAAATATATCTTGCGTTTGCTGATTGATATAGTGCTTAAGGGTGTAGCGAGAAAAAGGTTCGGTTTGATTGGAATAAGGCCAGTATTCAACATCGTTCTCTATTCGTTCTAATACCTCCAAATCTTCCGGTTCCAAAGCACGCAAATGAAGTCCTTCTAAATTCATAATTCAATGCTTCCTGAAAACACAAATGTAGCAGGCCCGATCAAGAAAATGGTGTAGTAGCGTCCCTCGGTTTCTTCAAAAGTAACGGTCAGATTTCCTCCCAAAGCTTTAAAATTGAGTTCGGTGCTATTGGCAGATTCTTTCGTGTAATGCATCGCTAAAGCCGCTGCTACGGTACCCGTCCCACAAGCCAAGGTTTCCCCTTCCACCCCTCTTTCATAGGTGCGGATTTTGTAATGCGTAGCGTCCTCTTTTTGAACAAAATTGACGTTTAGTCCGCCCGGCTTAAAGGCATCGGCATAACGCACGGCTGCCCCTTCTTTTTGAACATCTATACGATCGACATCATCAACCAATTGAACATAGTGAGGAGAACCCGTATCGGTTACTATAGCGGTACCTGATTTAGAAAATTTTGCCACTTCATTCATTTCGAGTTTTACTTCTAAAGGGCTGTTGTAAATTGCTGTATGCAAACCATCTACAGCTGAAAAGGTGGTCGATTTTTTAATGATTTTTTTATCGTGAGCAAAGGCGACTGCACAGCGCCCTCCGTTTCCACAAAGGGTGCTTTCATTTCCATCAGAATTAAAATATTGCATGTAAAAATCAGACTCCGAATCGGCTTGAATCAAAATCAATCCATCGGCACCAATGCCCTTGTGTCGATCGCAAAGTAAGGCAATCTGAACGTTAGACAATTCCGTATAGTTTCCAGACCTGTTATCTAAGATTACAAAGTCGTTTCCAGCGCCCTGGTATTTGTCAAATTGAATTGTCATCGGTCAAATATAAGTAATTTTAGAGGGTGTTAAAGAGGCGTTAAAGGAATTTTACTTTTTTTAAAAATGAATAATTTTGTTGAAAAATTTAATCCTATGAAATCATTTATCAAAACGTTAAGTATTGCACTTCTGAGTGCCATTTGCAGTATTTTTGTGTACGATCAGTTTTTTCAAACTGGAGCCAACCAACCTCCCCAGCTCGAACAAAATCCAACCCTGATTCCTACCAATTACACCTTTAATACCAACGGCTATGCCGCAGAGTCTACCGACTTTACTACGGCCGCCGAAAAAACGGTCAATGCAGTTGTACACGTTAAAAACACAAGTACTGCAGACGACAATCTTCCTTCTTTCTACCGCTATTGGTATGGAGAGGAGGACCTGCCGGAACGTATCGGTACAGGATCTGGGGTGATTGTCTCTCCTGACGGTTATATCATTACCAATTACCATGTAATTGAAAACAGCAGTGCTATTGAAATTACCACCAACGACAACAAAACCTATGACGCAAAAGTGATCGGTACTGACCCCGATACGGATATTGCGGTTTTAAAAATTAATCCGACTCAAAAACTTCCTTACATCTATTTTGGAAACTCTGATGCCACACGAATAGGAGAATGGGTCTTGGCAGTGGGCAATCCATTCAACCTAAACTCTACCGTTACTGCGGGAATTATCAGTGCAAAATCACGTGATCTCAACAAAAGAGATCGTAAAAACGAATCTTACATTCAGACGGATGCTGCAGTAAATAGAGGAAATAGCGGAGGAGCCTTGGTCAATACCAACGGGGAACTTATCGGAATCAATACAGCCATTTCATCCATGACAGGAGGCTTTGTAGGCTACTCGTTTGCCGTACCCAGCAATGTAGCTCGTAAGGTTTTTGAGGATATTATCGAATACGGCGACGTACAACGCGGACTTTTGGGAGTAATGGGACAAGCCTTAGACGCACAAATTGCTGCTCGTTTTGAAGTGGACGAGACGGAAGGGTTTTACATTACCGATTTAGAAAAAGGACTAGGGGCAGATCTTGCTGGTTTAAAAGCAAACGATATCATCAAAAGTGTGGATGGAATCAAAATCAATGAATTTGCTGATTTATCAGGCTACTTGGCCAGCAAACGCCCAGGCGAAAAAGTAAGCGTGGTCTTCAAAAGAGACGGGGTGGAAAACAAAGTTTCTGTACGACTGGAAAAAATCAATAGAGCGATTTTCTACTATATGGAGGTACGCCCGTTGTCGGAAGAACAAAAAAAGGAGTACAACACGGATCACGGACTTTACATCTCCAACATGAACAGCAGAAGGCTTTACCAAAGGGGCATTGATAACGGTTATGTGATTTTAGAGGTCAACGGTAAAAAAGTCAGCACGCTCTCTGATGTCAAAGGGATTGATGCTTCTGAAGTTGAAGACCTACTTTTACTCAGTCCCTCTGGAGAAAAGAAAATGCTCTTACTCCAATATTAATCCATAAAAAAAATCGCTTTTTCATACAAAGTCGTAGTTACACTACGACTTTGTTTATTTTTGCACTTCAACTGTTCTTTATGCGAATCGACATACTTACGCTTTTTCCAGAACTTTTACAAAGTCCCTTTGAGGCTTCCATACTCAGGCGTGCCCTTCAATCGGGAAAGGCTTCGGTACATTTTCACAACTTGAGAGACTACAGCCAGCAACCACAAAAACAAGTAGACGACTACCCCTTTGGAGGCGGAGCAGGTATGGTACTGATGATTGAACCCATAGACCGTTGTATACAAGCCTTGAAAAAAGAGCGGGACTACGATGCGATCATTTACCTTACCCCAGACGGAGAGACCCTAAACCAACAAAGCGCCAATCATTTTTCTACATTCAGTAACCTTATACTGCTCTGCGGTCACTATAAAGGAGTGGACCAACGGGTACGTGACCACCTGATCACCCACGAGATTTCCATCGGAGATTTTGTACTGTCTGGAGGCGAACTAGCCGCAGCAGTTTTTTGCGACAGCATCATTCGTCTTGTTCCCGGTGTTTTAGGTGATGAGTCCTCCGCCCTTACGGACAGTTTTCAAGACGGCCTATTAGCGCCCCCTATTTACACCCGCCCTGCAAACTACAACGGCTGGGAAGTGCCAGAAATACTAACTTCAGGCAATACCCCAAAAGTAGAAGCCTGGCGTGAAGACAAGGCTTTGGAGCGCACTCAAAAACTCCGCCCAGACCTTTTACAATAAGTCGTCAAATTCTCTTGCGATAAAAATCCTTTGGGTATTGTATACTCAAAAAATAAGTTTAATTTTGCACCACAAAAGATTAACCTCTGACGATACTCGTGTACGTTGACTTTTTTTAAACTAAAAAATAGTAAGATGGAAGCTTTGCTTAATTTTGTTCAAAACGAATTCATCGAAAAAAAAGAATTCCCTGAATTCGGACCTGGAGATACCTTAACCGTGTATTACCAAATCCGAGAAGGAGACAAAGTACGTACTCAGTTTTTTAAAGGAGTGGTAATTCAAATCAAAGGTCAAGGCCTTTCTAAAACCTTTACCATTCGTAAAATGTCTGGTACCGTTGGAGTGGAACGTATTTTCCCAATCAACATGCCCGGCTTAGAAAAAATTGAAATCAACAAAAAAGGAAAAGTACGCCGTTCACGTATTTACTACTTCAAAAACTTGAAAGGTAAAAAAGCGCGAATTAAAGAGGCTAAAACAAATTAATAAAGACCGCCCATGAGGCGGTTTTTTCATATTCTTTTAGACGAACTAATCAAGCTAGCATTTATATTTGCAAGCGAAATCAAAATTTAAACTCATGTCAAAAATTAAAGTAGCCAATCCCGTAGTTGAAATGGACGGGGATGAAATGACTCGAATCATTTGGAAATTCATCAAAGATCAACTCATCCTTCCTTATTTAGACCTCGATATCAAATATTTTGATTTATCTGTCACCTCAAGAGATGCTACCGAAGATAAAATTACCATTCAAGCAGCGAATGCGATTAAAGAGCATAATGTAGGAATCAAATGTGCCACCATCACACCTGATGAAGCACGTGTTGAAGAATTTAATCTTTCCAATATGTGGCGCTCTCCAAACGGTACCATCCGTAACATAGTAGGTGGAACCGTATTTAGAGAACCCATCATCATGAGCAATGTGCCCCGTTATGTTCAAGGATGGACCAAGCCGATTTGTATAGGCCGTCACGCCTTTGGAGATCAATACAAGGCAGCTGATACGGTTACTACCGGCAAAGGGAAACTCACCATGACCTTTACTCCTGATGACGGCGGAACTCCCAAAACTTGGGACGTTTACCACTTCCAAGAAAATGGAGTAGCCATGTCCATGTACAATATTGATTCTTCCATTTACGGTTTCGCCCGTTCTTGTATGAATCGTGCCTTAGACAAAGGATGGCCTTTGTATTTATCTACCAAAAACACCATTTTAAAAGCTTACGACGGTCGCTTTAAAGACATCTTCCAAGAGGTTTTTGACAATGAATTTAAAAGCCAATTTGATAAAGCAGGCATCACTTACGAACACCGTCTGATCGACGATATGGTGGCTGCGGCTATGAAGTGGAACGGTGGTTTTGTATGGGCGTGTAAAAATTACGACGGGGACGTACAATCGGATACCGTAGCTCAAGGATTTGGATCTTTAGGACTCATGACCTCTACCCTCGTTACTCCCGATGGTAAAACCATGGAAGCCGAAGCGGCTCATGGAACGGTAACACGTCACTACCGTCAACACCAACAAGGAAAAGAAACCTCTACCAACCCTATTGCCTCCATTTTTGCGTGGACCAGAGGATTGGCTCATCGAGGAAAACTAGACGACAACCAAGAGTTGATCGACTTTTGCAACAAACTTGAAGACGTTTGTGTAGAAACAGTAGAAAGCGGAAAAATGACCAAAGACTTGGCTATACTCATTAAAGGCAATGGGATGACAAGTGCTGACTACCTTACTACCCAACAATTTTTGTCTGCATTAAAAGAAAATTTAGAAGCAAAGCTCAACGGCTAGTTTTTACTTCTTCTTTAGAAAATCAAACCCTACCGTTTTACGGTAGGGTTTATTTTTTAACTTCGTTTAAAACTAACGTATGGGCTTCGAAAAAATCACAGAACAAGCTTCAAACCACGACCATTTGGAGCAAAAAAGCATCAGCGAACTGTTGAAAGGCATCCACCAAGAAGATCAACATGCAGTTCGTGCGGTAGGAAAAGTACTGCCTCAAATAGAAGCATTGATCGGAAAAGTGGTTGCACAACTTCAACAAGGAGGACGTCTTTTTTATATCGGTGCCGGCACCAGCGGTCGACTGGGTGTATTGGATGCCTCCGAATGCCCTCCTACTTTTGGCACCCCTGCCGAAAAAGTAATAGGACTAATTGCTGGCGGCGACCATGCGCTGCGCAATTCCATAGAAAAAGCAGAAGACGATACCCAACAAGCCTGGAACGATTTAAACAAACATCAAATCAGCTCCAAAGACATCGTCGTCGGGATAGCCGCATCGGGCACCACCCCATACGTCGTCGGAGGGCTCGAGCTCTGCCAACAGCAGGGGATTCCAACCGCCTGCATCACGTGTAATGAAGGAGCTCCCCTGGCCGCTGTAAGTGACTTCCCCATCGAGGTTATTGTCGGGCCAGAGTTTTTGACTGGGAGCTCGCGCATGAAGGCCGGTACAGCTCAAAAGCTGATCCTTAACATGATTACCACCTCTACCATGATCCAATTGGGACATGTCAAAGGCAATAAAATGGTGGACATGCAATTGACCAACGACAAGCTTGTTGGGCGTGCCGTACGCATGGTGATGGAGGAGCTAAACGTATCCTTACCCATCGCACAGGATTTATTAAAACAACATAAAAACGTTCGGAATGCAATAAATGCTTACCTAAAAGCCTAGTTTTAAAAGGGATTTTTAATTAAAACTAAATTATTTATACAGAAACGCAAGTCTACTTTATCCTCTAAAAACTTCCCTATCTTTGTTTGAGAAAGTAAAACGATGAACAAACCCTTGTTATTTAAAGGCCTTAAAAAAATGAGCTTGTTTTTGCTCTGTTGTTTTATCGGTCCGGTAGTGGTGCATCAGGCATTTAAAAATCAGGAGCATCCCCTTTATATGCCTGTATTGATTTTAGGCATCCTTTTTCTAATGACCGCCTTTTATTACGGTTTTACAGGTATCCGAACCTTGGTCAGTGCACTTTTAGGAGAACGCAAAACAAAACTTTAAAGAATCGATTGCGTGCTAGCAGGAGACCCCTTATCTTTGCGCAGCATTGAACCCAACTATGATTGAAATTCGTTTTCCAGACCAGTCTGTCCGCTCCTACCCTGTGGGAACCACCCCTTTTGAAGTCGCTCAAAGCATTAGTGATGGACTGGCGCGTAATGTACTCTCTGCCAAGTTTAATCAGCAAACCGTAGAGGCAACTACCCCACTAAAAGAGGATGGAGATCTTCAGCTCTTTACTTGGAATGATAAAGAAGGTAAAACCGCCTTTTGGCATTCCTCTGCTCACCTACTGGCACAAGCCCTGTTGGCCCTTTATCCAGACTGTAAATTGACCATTGGACCCGCCATAGAAAACGGGTTTTACTACGATGCTGATTTTGGTGAGCACAGTTTGACTGAAAAAGATTTAAGCGCCATTGAAAAGAAAATGCTGGAGTTTGCTAGGGAAAAATTTGAATTTAACATGCGCTCAAGCAGCAAAGCAGAAGCCCTCGCCTACTACCAAAAGCAAAACAATCCCTACAAAATAGAATTGATCGAAAATTTGGAAGACGGCACCATTACCTTTTGTGATCATGCCGACTTTACCGACCTGTGTCGCGGAGGACATATCCCCCAAACAGGAGTGATCAAAGCCATCAAATTGACCAATGTGGCTGGAGCCTATTGGCGAGGAGACGAAACCAAACCCCAACTGACACGGATTTACGGAATTTCCTTCCCCAAACAAAAAGAGCTAACCGAATACCTCGAACGGGTGGAAGAAGCAAAAAAGCGGGATCATCGCAAGCTGGGTAAAGAATTGGATCTGTTTACTTTTTCCCAAAAAGTGGGTCAGGGATTGCCGCTCTGGCTGCCCAAGGGAGCAGCCCTACGGGATCGTTTGGAAAATTTCTTAAAAAAAGCGCAAGCTAAAGCGGGATACGAACAGGTCATCTCTCCTCATATTGGAAACAAAGAGCTCTACATGACCTCAGGACATTATGAAAAATACGGTGCAGACAGTTTTCAACCCATACATACTCCAGCGGAAGGCGAAGAGTTTTTGTTGAAACCCATGAACTGTCCCCACCACTGTGAGATTTACAAAGCCAAACCCTGGAGTTACCGCGACCTTCCCAAACGCTATGCCGAATTTGGTACCGTATACCGTTACGAACAAAGTGGCGAATTACACGGACTGACGCGCGTTCGCGGATTTACGCAAGACGACGCCCATATTTTCTGCATGCCAGAACAATTGGATGAAGAGTTTAAAAAAGTAATTGATTTAGTGCTGTATGTATTCAGCTCATTGGGTTTTGAAGACTTTACGGCTCAGGTTTCCTTACGAGATCCAGAAAAACCAGAAAAATACATCGGTTCGGCTAAAAATTGGGAACTTGCTGAGGCGGCTATCTTAAATGCTGCCAAAGAAAAAAACCTCGATTATGTAATCGAAACGGGGGAAGCTGCTTTTTATGGACCCAAGTTGGATTTTATGGTTAAAGATGCTTTGGGACGTCAGTGGCAATTGGGAACCATACAAGTAGACTACAACCTGCCCGAACGCTTTGATTTACACTACAAAGGCAATGACAACGAACTTCATAGACCCGTGATGATTCACCGCGCCCCCTTTGGAAGCATGGAACGTTTTGTTGCTATTTTATTGGAACACACAGGTGGAAACTTTCCGCTTTGGTTAATGCCTACTCAAGTAAATATTTTGTGTTTAAGTGAAAAATACAAAAATTACGCTCAAAAAGTTTTAAATTTCTTGGAAAATTACGAAATTCGCGCCCTCTTAGATGATCGAAATGAGACCATTGGAAAGAAAATTCGTGAATCTGAACTAACCAAAGTTCCCTACATGATCATTCTAGGAGAAAAAGAAGCCACTGAAGATACAGTATCTTTACGCAAGCATTCCGAAGGCGACTTAGGTAGTTTTAGCTTGGAAGAAGTGGCAGAAAAATTGGGTAGTGAAATTAACAGTAGCCAAGCTACTTTTAAAGTATAATTTAAAAAAAAAAGACATAGCAATACGTAGACGAAGAACGAATCGCCCAGGTAGGGTAATTAAAGTAGACCTCCACCGCATTAATCAAAAAATTACTGCACCAGAGGTCCGACTCGTTGGTGATAATGTAGAAATAGGTGTATATCCGCTCAGAAAGGCTTTGGCCATGGCTGAAGAAATCGGATTGGACCTGGTCGAAATCTCTCCTAATGCTTCGCCTCCTGTTTGCAAAATCTTAGAATATAAAAAGTTTTTATACGAACAAAAGAAACGTGAAAAGGTCCTAAAAGCGAAAACGAGTAAAATCGTCATCAAAGAAATTCGCTTTGGTCCAAACACGGATGAACACGATTATGAATTCAAAAAGAAACACGCAGAAAAGTTTCTAAAAGAAGGAGCCAAGTTAAAAGCCTTCGTATTCTTTAAGGGTCGTTCCATCGTATTCAAAGAAAAAGGTCAAATTTTGTTGCTTCGTTTGGCACAAGATTTAGAAGAATTAGGAAAAGTAGAACAAATGCCAATTTTGGAAGGGAAAAAGATGACCATCTTTATCGCGCCAAAGAAAAAATAAAAAAAGGAGTCATGCCAAAAATGAAAACAAAATCGAGTGCTAAAAAGCGTTTTAAACTTACCGGTAGTGGTAAAATAAAGCGTAAGCACGCGTTTAAGAGTCACATCTTAACCAAAAAATCAAAAAAACGCAAGCTCAAGTTAACCCACAGTGGTTTGGTTGACAAAAGCGATGTAAACAACATCAAAGAGCAATTGCGCTTAACATAATTTAGGTTCACCCAATTATCAACCCGAAGTCAGGCCTAAAAGTGTAGCAATACCGCCTCCTTCAAAAATCAATTAAAATGCCAAGATCAGTAAATTCAGTAGCCTCAAGGGCAAGAAGAAAAAAAATTCTAAAGCAAGCGAAAGGCTTTTTCGGTCGTCGTAAAAACGTATGGACCGTTGCCAAAAATGCCGTTGATAAAGCCATGCTTTATGCTTACAGAGACCGCAAAACCAAAAAACGTAACTTTAGAGCGTTGTGGATTGCACGTATCAATGCTGCGGCACGTCTCAACGGAATGTCCTACAGCCAGTTTATGGGCAAGGTTAAAGCGAACGATATTCAGCTCAACAGGAAAGTTCTCGCTGACCTAGCAATGAATCATCCCGAAGCTTTTAAAGCTGTAGTTGATAAAATCAAATAAATTTAAAACTACCTTCTGGTAGTTTTTTTTTACTCCCTAGCGATGTACACTATCTATCACAACCCTAGATGTAGAAAGTCTAGAGAAGCTCTACAATACCTGAATGAGCAAGGAGCAGCGCTGAAAATTGTAAATTATTTAAATGAACCGTTTACCAAAGAAACGCTTAAAACTGTTTTAGACCTACTGGGTATACCACCCAGCGAACTAGTTCGAAAAAATGAAAACGATTGGAAAGCCATTCCCAACCGGAATGAACTCAGCCAAGAGGAAATAGTAGAGGTGTTGGTTCAATTCCCAAAAACGATAGAACGACCTATCGTAACCTATAAGGATAAAGGGGTTCTTGCCCGTCCTTTAGAAAAACTTATCTTTTTTTGGAACAACCATTAAACCAAAACATTTTTGAATAGTCAAAGGGCTTTAAAATCAACTATGAAAAATATATTCTTAGCACTAATCCTTATAGGATTGACCCCAAAACTTTATGCTCAAAGACCCCAAGGTGGAGGACCGGGCAACTTTACCAAACTTAAAATTGAAGGTGCAGTAATCGATAAGGAAACTCAAGAACCTCTCGAATACGCTACCATTTCATTGGTAAATGAACGTTTCCCCGAACGTATACAAGGGGGAATCACCGACACTAAAGGGAAATTTAATTTGGAAGTCTTTCCCGGAAAATACGATGTTACGGTAGAATACATTGGATTTGATAAAATTACCCTTAAGGATAAAATGATTCAAAGCAATGTAGACTTGGGAATCTTTCAATTGGAAATTGCCGCTGAAGCCTTGGAAGGTGTAGAGCTGGTAGGTGAACGAACAGAAGTTGAAATCCGACTGGACAAACGAATTTACAATGTTGGAAAAGATATTACGGTCCGTGGGGGTTCCGTTGCCGATGTATTGGATAACGTTCCATCGGTTTCGGTAGACGTAGAAGGAAATGTTGCCCTAAGAGGAAATGAAAACGTTCGAATTTTAATCAACGGTAAACCCTCAGGCCTGGTAGGACTTTCAGGTCCTCAAGGCTTGCGATCCTTACCTGCAGAATCCATAGAAAAGGTTGAGGTAGTAACTTCTCCCTCAGCCCGCTATGAGGCTTCAGGTACGGCAGGAATATTAAATATAATCCTAAAAAAAGAAGAACTGGAAGGATTTAATGGTTCCTTTATTGTCAATGGAGGTCTGCCAACTACCTACGGAGGAAACGCAACCTTAAATTGGAGAACCAAAAAAATGAACATTTTCAGTACCACTTCCTTAAGAAATTCTGAATCGAGAGGTGGCGGTATTTTTGAAAGTGAAAATTTCAATCCCGTTAGTTTTGTCAATGAAGACAGAGACTATCAACGCAACCGAAACAGTGTCTTTTTTAACCTCGGTGCCGAATATTATTTTGATGATAAAACTTCACTAGTCGTTAGTGGCTTTGTTAGAAAAAGTAATAATGAGAGTAACAATACAACAGAAATTGACAATCTAAATTCCGCAGGGGTAGTGATTGATCAGTTCGGTCGCTATCAGTTTGAAGAAGAATTGGATAATTCACAACAGCTTACTGCCAATTTTACTAAAAAATTCGACGATAAGGGGCATGAATTGATAATCGAATTTCAAACGGAGGCTAGCGGTGAAAATGAAAGCGACCTGGCAGAAAACACCCGTACGTTCAACCAGGAATCCGATACCACCGAAGATCAAAAAAGAACGCTGTTACAGATGGATTACGTATGGCCTGTAAATGAAAACACTCAATTTGAATTGGGATATCGTGGAGACTATAGTTTTCAAGAAACCGATTATAATGTGTTTGATTTATTGGATAGTGGAAGAACAGTCAACAACCAATTGACTAATTTCTTAGGGTTTACACAAAACGTAAATGCGGCCTATACCCAATTTGGTCAAAAAATAGACAAGTTTTCCTACCTCATGGGACTTCGTATGGAAAAGACCCATATAGAAATCGACCAAAAAACGGCTGATATCTATAAAGAAAAAGACTATTTAGATTGGTTCCCTACCCTTAATTTCTCGTTTGAGTTTACAGAAAAAGAGAACATTACCTTAGGGTATAGCCGCAGAATCCGTCGACCAAGATCATGGTCTCTGAACCCTTTCAGATCTTTAACAAGTTTGACTTTCTTTAGGCAAGGAAATCCTGATTTGGATCCCTCCTATTCCAACCTATTTGATTTCGGCTATCTCAAACGTTGGGATAAGTTCACCTTTAATGGTTCTGTTTATTATCAAAAAGCAACCCAAGTCATTGAACGCATTACGGAATCAACAGGAGCCTTTGTTGTAGTCAGTGAGGATCCCTTGATAGAATTGCCTGAATTCCGGTCAACCTCGGTGAATATTTCAGAAAATATTCGAACCGGAACAGAATTTACTCTTACCTATACTCCGAAACGCAAAGTGCGTATAAGCGGTAACTTTAATATTTTTAACTCGGAAACCATCGGTTCATATAAAGGGATTGCCTTGGATCGAGAAATTGTGAGTTGGTTTGCTCGAATCAACAGTAGTTTCCCGCTTCCCTTTGGAATCAATACCCAACTCAATGGATTTTACTTTGGTCCTAGAGCCAATGCCCAAACCGAATCCAAGGGCGTAGTCCAGTTTTCTGGAGCTTTAAACAAACCGATGTTTAATGATAAGGCCACTTTATCATTCAGAGTGAGTGATATTTTAAACTCATCCAGAAGAAAAAGTACTACCGAAACAGCAGATTTCCGAAACTACACAGAGTTTCAATGGAGACAACCCAGCTACATCTTTACTTTTACCTATCGTATAAACGAACGTAAGATGGACAGACGAAGAAACAACCGTGGAGGCCAGTTTGATGGTGGTGGTGGAGAAGAACCTGAATTCTAAAAACTAAAAAGGGGCTTAAAAGCCCCATTTTTTATTTTGTTTGTTTATCCTCAACAGTTCCTTTGTTTCTTCCGTATTTGAGGTACTCTCTAAAAGCCCCAATCAACCAATAAGGTATTACGAACGTCAGTAAAAAGATCATCAACCAAAAACCAATGGTCAAGATGGTTAAAAAAGAAATAAATCCGAGGTATTGATCAAATTCAAACATGTGGTTGTTTTAGGATTCAAAAATAATCATTTTTTTCAGTTTTTTAAATTGAAAATGACTTTCCCACTCCTTTTTTTTAAAAAAAGTTAGTCGGGTAAATTGGGTTTCTTTCAAACCTAGTATTTTTGTCTAAAATCCAATCGTATGGAATACCGAATTGAAAAGGATACACTAGGGGAAGTACAGGTTCCCAAAAACGTATATTGGGGCGCCCAAACAGAGCGCTCTCGAACAAATTTTAAAATTGGTTCCTCGGCCTCTATGCCCCTAGAAATTGTTTACGGCTTTGCCTACCTCAAAAAAGCGGCAGCCTATACCAATCACAAACTCGGTGTTTTAGATCAATCTAAGAGAGATCTAATCGCCCAAGTATGTGATGAAATTTTAGCGGGAACCCACGACGATCAATTTCCCCTTGTCATCTGGCAAACCGGTTCTGGAACACAGAGCAACATGAACGTAAACGAAGTAATAGCAAATCGGGCTCATGTACTTGCGGGAAATCCCTTGGGAGAGGGAGAGAAAACACTCGCACCCAACGACGACGTGAATAAATCTCAATCTTCCAACGATACCTTTCCCACGGGCATGCATATTGCTACCTACAAAATGGTGGTAGAAACAACCCTCCCTGGGGTACAAAAGCTCAGAGATGCCTTGCATCAAAAAGCGGAAGCTTTTAAAAATGTGGTTAAAATCGGGCGTACCCATTTGATGGATGCTACTCCCCTAACGTTGGGTCAAGAATTTTCAGGATACGTCTCTCAATTGGACCACGGCCTAAAAGCCTTGCAAAATACTATGGATCATTTGTCTGAATTGGCTTTGGGAGGAACAGCGGTTGGTACCGGCATCAATATTCCTGCAGGATATGCTACTGAGGTCGCTAGCTTCATTGCTGAATTTACAGGGCTTCCTTTTAAAACTGCGGACAATAAATTTGAGGCCTTGGCAGCTCACGATGCCATAGTAGAGACCCACGGCGCTTTAAAACAGTTGGCCGTATCGCTTAACAAAATTGCAAACGACATCAGGCTTATGGCTTCGGGTCCTCGGTCGGGTATTGGAGAATTAATTATTCCAGCAAATGAACCCGGGAGCTCCATCATGCCAGGAAAGGTTAATCCAACCCAGTGTGAAGCATTGACCATGGTATGTGCTCAAGTAATGGGGAATGATGTTGCCATTACCGTAGCTGGTACGCAAGGACATTATGAGTTAAATGTATTCAAACCCCTTATGGCAGCGAACATACTCCAGTCGGCACGTTTACTCGGAGATGCCTGTGTGAGTTTTACGGACAATTGTGTCTTAGGCATAGAGCCAAACCACAATAGAATCAATGAGTTGGTTCAAAATTCGTTGATGCTCGTCACCGCATTAAATACGAAAATTGGATATTACAAAGCTGCTGAAATCGCAAATAAAGCTCATAAAGAAGGCAGTACGCTAAAAGAGGCCAGTTTAGCCTTAGGGTACCTAACCGAAGAAGAATTTGATTCTTGGGTACGCCCCGAAGACATGACAGGCAATGGTTGATCCACTTGAATTTAGGCCCTATCAAACCCGTGATGCTACTGATTTCAAAGCCCTCAATGTAGAATGGTTGACGACCTATTTTGAAGTAGAACCCTATGATGAATTGGTTTTAAGCCATCCCCAAACTCAAATCATCGATCCCGGAGGGAGTATTTTTATGGTCCTTAAAGAAGGAAAAACAATTGGCACCTTTGCCTTTATTAAAAAAGAGGAGGGCTGCTATGAATTTAGTAAAATGGCCATTACTCCAAAGCAACGCAATAAAGGATATGGAAATTTGATGATGCAATTTGCCATACGCTACGCCGAACAACACCATTGGAAGTCCTTAATCTTGTATTCAAGTACCGTTTTAGAAAATTCCATTTACCTGTATAGAAAGTACGGCTTTGAGGAGGTTCCTATGGAGGCTGGAATCAACTACGCCAGAGGAAACATTAAAATGGAATTGAGGTTAGATAGTTAGTCTCTCGTAAGTTTTCTGTATTGAATGCGTTTGGGCATCAAGTCTTGTCCTAAGCGTTTCTTTTTATTTTCCTCATAATCCGAAAAAGATCCCTCAAAGAAATACACGGAAGAATTGCCTTCAAAAGCTAAAATATGGGTACAAATACGGTCTAAAAACCAACGGTCGTGAGAAATAACCACAGCACATCCTGCAAAATTTTCCAAACCTTCTTCCAAGGCTCTTAGGGTATTGACATCTAAATCGTTCGTCGGCTCATCCAGCAACAAAACATTTCCTTCTTCCTTGAGGGTCATGGCTAAATGTAAGCGGTTGCGTTCTCCACCAGAAAGCGTAGCTACTTTTTTATTTTGTTCACTACCGCTAAAATTGAATCGGCTTAAAAAAGCTCTGGAGTTTACCTGTCTACCGCCTAATAAGATCAGCTCTTGTTCGTCACTAAAGTTTTGCCAAATTGTTTTTTCAGCATCTATATTGGAGTGAGACTGATCAACATAGGCGATTTTAACCGTATCCCCTACGGTAAAACTCCCAGCATCCGCTTGCTCTTCTCCCATTATCATTCTAAAAACTGTGGACTTTCCTGCCCCATTAGGACCGATTACCCCTACAATTCCAGCCTGAGGAAGTACAAAATTCAAGTCGTCGTATAAGAGTTTATCCCCGAAAGCTTTAGATACATTTTTTGCTTCAATTACATTCGTTCCCAGTCTGGGACCGTTGGGAATAAAAATTTCCAACTTCTCATCCACCTGTTTCTGGTCTTGACTCATCAACTTGTCGTAATTAGACAAACGGGCTTTTTGTTTACTCTGACGTCCTTTAGGAGCCATACGTACCCATTCTAATTCACGCTCCAGAGTTTTTTGTCGCTTCGAAGCCTGCTTTTGCTCTTGGGCCAACCGTTTGGATTTTTGATCCAACCAAGAAGAATAATTTCCTTTCCAAGGAATCCCCTCTCCCCGATCCAACTCTAAAATCCAACCTGCTACATTATCCAGAAAATAGCGATCGTGTGTTACTGCAATAACCGTTCCTTGATATTGTGCCAAATGATGCTCTAGCCAATGAACCGACTCCGCATCCAGGTGGTTAGTTGGTTCATCGAGTAACAATACATCGGGTTTTTGAAGCAACAAACGGCATAAAGCTACCCGTCTACGTTCCCCCCCAGATAAGACCCCAATTTTTTGATCCGCAGCTGGAGTGCGCAGGGCATCCATGGCGATTTCCAACTGCGTTTCTAACTCCCAGGCATTGATGGCGTCTATTTGATCTTGCAATTGCGCTTGACGGTCCATGAGTTCTTGCATTTTATCTGCGTTCTCATAGACTTCGGGTAGGGCAAATTGATCGTTAATCCGGTTGTATTCATCCAATATGGCAACCGTTGCAGCAGCACCCTCTTTGACCACCTCCAGAACGGTTTTATCGTCGTCCAGCTGAGGTTCTTGCTCAAGATAGCCTACTGTGTACCCTTTAGAAAATACTACATCGCCTTGAAAATTCGTATCGAGACCGGCGATAATCTTAAGTAAGGTTGATTTACCAGAACCGTTGAGCCCTAAAATTCCAATTTTAGCGCCATAAAAAAAGCTTAAATAAATATTTTTTAATACGGGTTGATTCGCACTGGGATAGGTTTTACTTATCCCATTCATTGAAAAAATTACTTTTTTATCGTCAGCCATCTAAATTCTCCCTTTTAATGCATTAAAAGCCCAGGCCAAAACATAAAAGCCAACCCCCGCTATCGAGAAACCAATAGCATATTCAGGATATTTGAGCAGCCCAATTAAAATCAAAGCTGTTCCTATGAGTGCCATTACTAAGGCGGTATAACCGAAGATTTTGTTTTTATTTAAGCTCATGGTATGAATGCAAAAAACAAATATCGAACTTTTATTTAAAACCCTCCCTATAGAAATTAGTACTTTCGTAGTTCAGAATGATTTCGAATGAAACTAGAAGAAGAAATAAATAAAGATGCTATCAAAATGGCTTGGGCAAAACTGGAAGGCCTAGTCAGAAAAAATAAACTTGGAGGCGGTAAAGAGCGCTTAAAAAAACTGGAAGAAAAAGGAAAACTGAGTGCAAGAAAACGAATCAATCTTTTGGTGGATAACCCGGAGGAGGTATTGGAAATAGGAGTGCTTGCCGCTGAAAACATGTACCAAGAATACGGGGGTTGCCCCTCTGCTGGGGTGGTGGTCGTCCTTGGGAAAATTGCAGGCAAGCCCTGTGTAATTGTTGCCAATGACGCAACCGTTAAGGCTGGAGCATGGTTTCCGATGACGGCCAAAAAGAATTTAAGAGCCCAAGAGATTGCAATGCAAAATCGCATTCCCATCATCTATTTGGTGGATAGTGCCGGTATTTTTCTCCCCTTACAAGATCAAATTTTTGCAGACAAAGACGATTTTGGTCGAATTTTTAGAAACAATGCCCGTATGAGCAGTATGGGAATTGTTCAAATCGCTGCAATCATGGGAAGTTGTGTAGCCGGAGGGGCCTACCTTCCCATCATGTCAGACGAATCCATTATCGTAGAAAAAACGGGAAGTATCTTTCTCGCAGGGAGTTATCTGGTCAAGGCGGCCATAGGGGAAGAAATTGACAATGAGACCTTGGGCGGCGCCGAAACGCATAGTGGCATCAGTGGAGTTACAGACTACAAGGTGAAAGACGATGCTTCAGCCCTCAAAAAAATTAGAAGTTTAGTCGAAAAAATAGGGGGCAGACCCAAGGCTGGATTTAAAAGAGCAGACGCGCAACAGCCCACACTTCCCTTAGAAGAAATTTATGGATGCCTTCCCAAAGTGAGCAATCAACCCTACGATACGTATAAGCTACTTGACCATTTGGTCGATGCTAATTCTATGGACGAGTATAAGAAAGAATACGGTCAAACCCTTATCACTACCTATGCAAAAATAGAGGGATGGTCTGTTGGAATTGTGGCAAATCAGCGGAAGGTAGTCAAAAGTAAAAATGGTGAAATGCAATTTGGAGGAGTCATTTACGGGGATGCCGCAGATAAAGCAACCCGTTTTATCGCCAATTGCAACCAACGCAACATCCCCTTAGTATTTCTTCAAGACGTTACCGGATTTATGGTAGGAAGCAAAGCGGAGCATGGAGGAATCATTAAAGACGGAGCGAAAATGGTAAATGCAGTAGCCAACTCTGTGGTTCCGAAATTTACTGTAGTTGTAGGAAATTCTTTTGGAGCAGGTAATTACGCTATGTGTGGGCGCTCGTTTGATCCTCGGTTTATGGTAGCGTGGCCCACAGCAAAAATTGCCGTGATGGGAGGAGCGCAAGCCTCAAATGTTTTAGTGCAAATTGAAAAGGCTACTTCAAAAAAAGAAGGCCAGAAAAACCAGGAGCTCAAAGAAGAAGAGCTACAAAAAGAAATTCAATCCCGTTACGAAGAAAAAACAGAAATTTTACATGCAGCATCCCAACTTTGGGTAGACGCTGTAATCGACCCTACAGCAACCAGAAAGTGGATCAGTACAGGAATTGAAGCAGCTAACGAATCCCCAACGGACGAAAAATTCAATATGGGAATCCTACAGGTCTAAGGTTTGTAGTGGCTCCAATGCCAGTGTTTGTTTCCGTTTAATTTTTCCACTATCTGTTTCAATAAAATCTGGGAAAATCAAGACTTGCCTAGGACATTCATACGCCTCCAATCGATCGAAGGATTTTATTTTTTCGACTAAGCTCTCCACATTCAGGGTTTTGGAGTAGCGCAAGGCAAGGACAACCTTTTGTCCAAGTTCTTTGTCTTCCCTCCCTCCAATAAAAAAATGCGCGGACAGTACCTCCGACAGTTTTCGTTCTATTTGCTGTGGATGCAATTTTACTCCTCCAGAATTAATCACCTCATCCACCCGACCAATCAGTCGAAAACGCCCTTCCTCTAATAGCTCAATGGCGTCATTGGTCACAAAGTGATTTACCTGAAGAAGTTCAGCATTGGCTATCAAACACCCCCTGTCGTCTTGGGAAATTGTTACGTGAGGTAAACAGCGGAATTCAGAAGTAGGATCATCCATCTTGCGGACAGCAATGTGCGAAAGGGTTTCTGTCATCCCATAGGTTTCAAAGGCATTGACCTTGGCATTCAACAAAGCCTTTTGTAAGGATTTGGAAACAAAGGCCCCGCCTACGATTAAGGTATTAACTTGGTTCATTTTATCGAGCGAATGAAAGGCTTGCATGGGAGTCATGGCTACAAAATCGTAGGATTTGTCGTTTTTGTGAAAAGGACGTCTGGAAGGGGATATTAAATCCAGCGAAAGTCCGAGAATAAGCGCCCGAATAAGCATCATTTTACCCGCAATAAAATTGGAGGGTAAGCAATGTAAGGCACGATCGCCGACACTGACATTAAAAAACTCTCCCGTTGCAATTGCACTGTTGACTAAAGCCTGTTTGTGAAACCGAATTCGCTTCGGTGAAGCCGTAGTTCCAGAGGTAACCAAATCTATTGTTTCTGACTGATCCAACCAATCCATTAGAAAATCACCCATATACTGTTCGTAGCGATCTCCTTCTTTGATGAAACTATAGGCCACTTGTTTTAAACCCTCTCGGTCATAAGGAAAACCATTCAGTAAAAAACGATTGTGAATCTTGGAATAATGAGGAATTTGCATGCTAAAATTTTGAAATAAGTTTTGATTTCCAATTACTCCAACCATACTTTTTGGACATCAACAGGAGAAATAAAGGATAAAATAAAAGTAATGAAACAATCAACTCGGCACCCAAAGAAGGTTCCGAAACATCAATCAAGACAGACTCTGTCTGAAATGCGGTCCAAGTAGAGGTGACCAAAAGGGCAGTAACCAAATTATTTGCAGCATGAAACCCCAAGGCCAATTCAATCCCTTCGTCCATTAGGGTCATGATACCTAAAAACAGACCTGTGCCGATATAATAAACTAAGATTCCATACCCTAGTTTTTCTACTTCTGGATTAAAGAGATGTAAACTCCCAAAAATCAATGAGGTCATGAGAAGGGGTGCCCAGGTATTTTTAAATAGCCCACCAAACCCCTGCATCAAATAGCCGCGAAAAATGAATTCTTCCAAACTGGTTTGAATGGGAATTAACAGAACGCCAATGACAAAAAGTAAAGCAAAACGTTTCAAATTAAAATTCCATTCATAATGCTCAGGACTGATCAAATAATCTATCCCTAGAAGCAAAACAGTTACCCCAGACCAAATAACAAAAGCGTACAAGGCCCTATTCCAATCTATTTTATCCCTAGTGGTTGTGATGCTAATCAACGAGCGTCCATGCATTTTTCTAACTACCAATAAAAGGCCTAAAAAAGCGGTAGCAAAGGGAATTAATAGCAAAAAGAGTTGTAGGTTTTTATCGATGCTGCGCATCATTTCCATGGGATCCCCCCCTGGACTTACTCCCGCCTCCTGCATTACGACATAGGTCAGCGGAATTTGCCCCAAGAAACTAAAAATAATAATAACAAAAGATCCCAAAAGATACATCCAAAAGGGATTCTTATACTGGAGTGCTTGCTTTAGAAACATGGAGTTTAAATTAACCCCCAAGGTATCGAATTATCTATCCCCAAACAACCTTTTTCAATACGTAAAGGGCTAGGGATATTATTTGTGAACAAGGAACCTGTACCAAGACCTTGGGGAAGGGTTACTCCAAGGCTGTAGGTCCATTGCGCTATCGCATTTAAGCCCACATTGCTCTCCAGAGCACTGGTGACCCACCAATCCACTCCTTCTTTTTCAGCTAATTGTATCCATTCTTCAGACGGAGCAAAGCCTCCTAACAAACTCGGTTTTAGGATGAGGTAGTGCGGTTTGATTTCTGAAATCAACTTTAACTTTTCATCCCCTGTATAGATGCCGATTAATTCTTCATCTAAAGCGATAGGCAGAGGGCTTTTTAAACATAAATCCGCCATGGCCGATCTTTGATTGACAGCAATGGGTTGTTCAATAGAATGAATTTCATAGGCACTCAGTTGCTTTAACTTTTCAAGTGCTTCAGTAGGTTTAAAAGCTCCGTTAGCATCCACTCGTATACTTATTTCACTCGCGCTAAACTCTTTTCTCAACTGAGCCAATAACTTCAATTCAGTATTAAAGTCAAGAGCTCCAATTTTAATTTTTATACAGTCAAATCCACGGCTTATAAGCTCTTTGATTTGTTTGCTCATAAACTCAAAATCTCCCATCCAAACCAAACCGTTAATGGGAATTTGTTTCGTTCCTTTTACAAAGTCAGAAGGAAACAAGGAAAAACCATCTTTGGATTGAAGGGAACGCAAGGCAGTTTCTAAAGCCATCTGTACCGCAGGCCATCCATTTAAGTCTGGGAGTGCAGACTGGGATTCCAACGCCTTACAAAGCGAGTCTAAGGTTGATTCCATTTGCGCTGGAGGGTCAGGACTCAATCCCGCTATCAGACTACATTCCCCAACACCCGTTTCCCCCCCCTCTTCCAAAAGTAAAAACCAACTGTCTTTATACGTCAGCACACCACGTGACGTGCCACTGGGCCTTTTGAATAGTAAACGGTGTTTTTTATAGTATGCTCTCATTAACCCAGAGAATAACTAATGAATATCAATAGTGATAGGGCAAATGTAGCTAATGCAACTTTTTTTAATTCAGGATCTAAGGTTTTAGGATCTTTATTTTTTATTACACTTAGCAGATGAAATAGCAATGGAAAAACACCCAACCCTACCAACCAAGAAAAGCTGACGGTTTGTTGAACAGAAAAGGCAATTAAAATTACCACTGCCCCTCCGATTAAAAAATAATGGTAGTATTTTGCTCCCAAAGCTCCCAGTAAAACGGCAAGAGTACGCTTGCCTACCGCAGCATCACTCTCCCGATCTCGCATATTGTTTAAATTTAAAACTGCAACAGACAATAACCCAACAACAACAGCCATAGCAACTGCGGCTAGAGAAAATTCTTTCAACTGAAGAAAATAGGCACCCAATACGCTGACCAAACCAAAAAATACAAATACAAATACATCACCTAATCCGCGGTAGCCGTAGGCTTTATCCCCTACGGTATAGGAGATCGCCGCCCAAATACTAAAAATTGCTAATCCCAAAAAAATCAAGAAATACATCCAGGAGTTGCTTCCAAAGGCTGCGGTAATGAGTATCAATGCCAACAGTAAGGATACTAGGGCAACCCCTACGATTCCTTTTTTGAGAGCTTGACGACTCAGTAGCCCCGATTGCAATACTCTTTCAGGACCTATACGGTTTGCATTATCCGTTCCCTTAACCCCGTCCCCATAATCGTTAGCCAAATTAGAGACAATTTGAAAAGTAACAGCTGTGAGCAACATCAACACGAATAAAAGCCATGAAAAATTTGCCTGTTGAACACAAAGTGCATTCCCGACAATGACACCGGATATAGACAGGGATAAGGTACGCAGACGAGCGGCACGAATCCAAATCTTTGTGGTCTTAAAGGGCATTAAGGAAATTTGGGATATTTCTTAAAGTTGGGAGCTCGTTTTTCCAGAAAAGCTTGTTTCCCTTCCTGAGCCTCTTCCATCAAATAGTACATTAGGGTAGCATCTCCTGCCAGCTGCATCAATCCATGTTGACCATCCAACTCTGCATTGAGACTTCGCTTGATCATGCGCAAAGCTAAAGGGCTGCGTTGCTGCATGATTTGGCACCATTCCATTACCGTATCTTCTAGATTTTCTAGGGGTACTACTTTATTAACCATCCCCATATCCAAAGCTTCTTGTGCTGAATATTGTTGGCACAAAAACCAGATTTCTCTCGCTTTTTTCTGTCCTACATGTCGCGCTAAATAGGAAGATCCAAAACCACCGTCAAAACTGCCTACTTTGGGACCGGTTTGTCCAAAAATGGCATTCTCACTAGCTATAGTTAAATCACAAACTACATGAAGCACGTGCCCTCCCCCAATAGCATAGCCGTTGACCATTGCAATAACAGGCTTTGGCAGTTCTCGTATCCGTTTGTGCAAATCCAATACATTGAGTCGAGGTACACCATCTTCTCCTACATAGCCCCCTACCCCTTTAACGTTTTGATCTCCTCCACTACAAAAGGCTTTGTCTCCAGTCCCGGTAAGGACAACCACATCGATATCATTTCGTTCACGACAAATCTCCATAGCGTCCAACATTTGAATGTTTGTTTCTGGACGAAAGGCATTGTACACTTCTGGGCGGTTGATTGTAATTTTAGCTACTCCTTCGCAAAATTCAAAAAGAATGTCACTATACGTTCCTAGGGATTTCCAACTTCTCATCTTCACATATTTTTGACAAAAATACAGATTTATTTACGAGCAATTGGAATGGATTCCGGGGAATTCTGAATTTTGAAAACCGCTTAGTTTTTGGCTGCCATCCACTTAAAATAATCCAATAAAATAGTGTCGTTTTTCTTTCGTGGCGTTTGGATTTCCAACAGCTGAGGTCGGTGATTTGTAGTTATAAATCTGGAAAAATTGCGTTTTAAACTTCGCGGTGAATCTGCTTTCAAATATCCTAAATCAAAGGCTTTGGCAATGTGTTTGGCAGTACGCGTATGTGTCGTTTCAAAATAACGATCATAGGCTGGGGTATCTTTAGTGCCAGGCAAAATTCTAAAAATTCCACCTCCTTGGTTATTGATCAAGATGATTTTAAAATTAGCTGGTAGGGCTTCATTCCAAAGCCCATTCACATCATAAAAAAAACTGAGGTCACCCGTTAGTAAAACGGTGGGTAGCGGATTGATTTGTGCGGCTCCCACAGCGGTAGCTGTACTTCCATCAATTCCACTTGTTCCTCTGTTGCAATAAAATTCGACATTTTGGGGCCAGTCAAACAATTGGGCATAGCGAATCGAAGAACTGTTTGCCAATTGAATTTGGATGTCGGAAGGAAGGTGTTGGGAAAGGAATTGAAACACAAAAAGATCTGAAAAAGGAAGTTTGGATAAATAGTCCTTCCCTATAGAGATAAAATTGTGATACCTTTTCAATACTTCCGTTTGAAAGGTACTTTGCAGTTGTTGCGAAGGATTTGTGTATAGGGATTCTAGAAAGTGTTGGGGTGTAGTTTGAATAAAACGCTCCAAGCAATAGTAAGTGTTATATGCTTTTTTAACATCCACATGCCAATGCTTTTGGGGGCGGTTTTTGCGAAGAAAAGATTTAATTTTTTTAGAAACTACCATCCCCCCAATACTCAAAAGAAGCTCAGGAGCCAACGACTTCGTAGGGGAATCATCTAATAATTCGAGGGGGGCCATAAGGCTATCGATAGACTGTATCCGTTTCGGATGACTAATGTTTGAAGTGGTCTCGGTAAACACTACCACAGTAGGATCTTCGCACAACCGATTGATCAAGTCCTGAGTAAGAACATGAGGAGCTTGTTGCCCTACTATGACCCACTTTTTTGGTGCATTATGCCAAGTCGTTTTAATCGTTTCAAAATCCTTAGGAAGTTCAAAAGGATTCTGTTTTACAGGTTCCGTTTCAGCTAATGGCAAAAGAGATTCCGTCATCCCATAGAGGGGCTCTTCCATAGGAATATTAAGATGCACCGGCCCTTGAGAAAGAATTGATTGTTGTAAAACGCGAGCAATTTCAATCGCATTAAAGTCCTGATGCTCTTTTTGTAGTCGCTCTACCTCCGCTGCAGTGGCATTTGTTGGAAGCAATTGCTGCAATGGATTTTCCATTAAGGTTGCTGTAGCATGACTAACGTCGGGTTTCAGAACAGCCGAAGCCTCAAGATGGGGTTCAAACACTCCGGTTTGACGGATGGTCTGACCGTCACCAATATCGATCCGGTGAGGCATGCGATCTGCAGAAAGCACTACCAAAGGAATGTCACTGTAAAAAGCTTCTGCCACAGCCGGATAAAAATTAAGCAAAGCTGAACCCGAAGTACACACAATAGCTACAGGTTGTTTGAGTTGTTGTGCCATACCCAAGGCAAAGAATGCCGCAGCCCGTTCATCTACTACGCTATACGTTTTAAAAAAAGGATGGTGAACAAATCCATTTGTCAAGGGGGCATTTCGAGAACCCGCACAAATGACAATACGCTCAATTCCAAAACGTTCGCATAGTATGACTACAGTTTGTGCAAGAGGTATAGAGGGATAGCTGAGCTGCTTCATGGGCTACAAAAATACAAAACACTTTGTATAAGCAACAGCACCTACTGCGCTTTAAAGTACGCTTGCTAATGTTTTTGCTTTTCGCAAAGTTTCTTCCCACTCTTTGTCTGGGTCGCTTTGAGCAGTAATACCGGCACCTACATAGAGCGTCACCTCTTCAGGAGTCCAGCGCCCACATCGCAAGTTGACAAACAACTGTGTGGTTGTAGAAGTGATAGGACCTAAAAAGCCGGTGTAAAAACTCCTGTTGTGGAGTTCATGGGTTTGAATGAAATCTTGTGCCGCAGCCTTTGGAACACCCCCAACTGCAGGAGTAGGATGAAGTGCCTGAGCAACTTCAAACAGGTTACCATTCAGTGCTGGAAACTGAAAATGAGTGCAGAGGTGTACTAAATTTCCTGCACGTTGGTTCGAGGTCTCACTTTTTTTAATTTGATCATGGGGAAAAAGGGTCCTTAAATCCTGCTCCACCTGTAGCGCAACGAGTACTTGCTCTTCCCTTTCTTTTTTGGTCCAGCGAGGAGGCTTGCTTTGATGATAAATTTGAGTTCCAGCCAAAGCAACCGTTTGGCTACCCTCTTTTTGACTGCTGATAAACTGCTCTGGGGTAGCACCAAACCAGGTCCCCACTTGAGGATGATGCCATAAGTAGACCATAGCTAAAGGATAGCGGTTTAAGAGTTCTTCAAATACATTGAGTATACTTTTGTTGCTTGTAAGTTTTTGGGTTTGTGACAGTACAACCTTTGTCAGCTTGCCAGCAGCTATGGTATCTTTTGCCTTTTTCACTAAAGTTTTAAAAAAGGGTTTTTCTCGAGTATCTAAAACTACCTCCGAAGCGTCAAGATCCTCGGAAAATTCATTTTTGAATTGAACTGTTTCAACAAACTGATCGGGAATAAATGGCACGTTGGAAATAGCTTCATAGGGAGCTATGACAAAACCACTGCATTTTAAATCTTGAGTGTAATGAAGCTGGGGATCTTTTTGAAAATAAAGCGTGAGTTGATTTTGATTGGGAAGTCGAAAACAAACAAAAGGGAGCTTTTCTTCCCAAAGTTGTTTCAGTTTTAGGTTGAGAAATGCATCCATTACTCCTTGTAACGGGTGTAAGTTGTCAATTTGCAAAGGGAAATCAGTTCTTGATCCTCATTTACGATCCTTATCTCCCACAACTGTATCGTTTTCCCAAGGTTAATAGGACGCGCAGTGGCATAGACAAAACCCGACTGAACACTTTTGAGGTGGTTGGCAGTAATTTCAATGCCCCGAACAAGCGCTTTAGGGTTTTTATTTAACACAAAAACAGCCGCACTTCCCACGCTTTCTGCTAAAGCTGCTGTTGCACCTCCATGCAACACTCCATCGGGCTGAAATACTTTGGGGCTTACAGGCATACGAGCAGTAAGAAAATCCTCGCCTACGTCGGTATATACTATCTCCAAGGTTTCCATCAGTGTGTTTTTACAAATGGCATTGGTGAGTCGCAATATTTCTTTCTTATCCATGCGCTTTTTTTAGTAAAAGTAAGAAAACCTCCTGGTGTAAGCAGGAGGTTTTAAAAGTACACTAAAAAGGTGTTGTTTATTTCACTTCTTCAAAATCGACATCCTGGACGTCATCGCCACCAGATGCTTCTGCTGAAGCCTCAGGCTGAGCCCCCTGGGCTGGATCTCCTCCACCCGCTTCTGCTTGTGCCTTATACATTTCTTCAGAGGCGTTTTTCCAAGCCTCATTGATGGCTTCTAGACTTTTGTCAATCGCTTCTAAATCTTTAGACTCGTGCGCTTTTTTCAAATCAGCCAAGGCAGCTTCAATCGGCGCTTTTTTGTCCTCAGAAAGCTTTTCACCAAACTCTGTCAATTGTTTTTCCGTTTGGAAAATCATTTGATCTGCACTGTTGAGTTTATCAACTTGCTCTTTGGCTTTTTTATCAGCATCGGCATTGGCTTCTGCTTCTTGCTTCATTTTTTCTATTTCTTCCTCCGTTAACCCAGAAGACGCTTCAATTCGAATGTCTTGAGATTTATTTGTCGCTTTATCCAAAGCACTCACTTTAATGATACCATTCGCATCGATATCAAAAGTTACTTCAATTTGAGGTGTTCCTCTTTGTGCTGGAGGTATACCGTCAAGGTGGAAGCGTCCAATTGTTTTGTTATCCGTTGCCATCGAGCGTTCTCCTTGAAGTACATGAATTTCTACCGAAGGCTGGTTGTCAGCTGCAGTTGAGAAAACTTGCGATTTTTTAGTAGGTATGGTCGTATTGGACTCAATAAGCTTCGTCATTACCCCTCCCATGGTTTCAATTCCTAAGGAAAGTGGGGTAACATCGAGTAACAAAACATCTTTTACGTCACCCGTCAACACTCCCCCTTGAATAGCTGCACCAATAGCAACTACTTCATCTGGATTAACCCCTTTTGAAGGTTTTTTTCCGAAGAATTTTTCAACTTCTTCCTGAATCACAGGAATTCGAGTCGACCCTCCCACTAGAATAACCTCATCAATGTCAGATTTAGACAAGCCAGCGTCGTCTAAGGCTTTTTTGACAGGGTTCATGGAGCGTTTTACTAAGCTGTCTGCAAGTTGTTCAAAGTTCGCACGGGTCAGGGTAGTAACCAAGTGTTTTGGACCAGACTCCGTAGCGGTTACATAAGGAAGGTTGATTTCCGTTTGTGTAGAAGAGGAAAGTTCGATCTTGGCCTTTTCTGCAGCTTCTTTAAGACGCTGGAGTGCCATGGGATCTTTGCGTAAATCAATTCCCTCATCTTGGTTGAATTTTTCGGCTAAAAAATCGATAATCACTTGGTCAAAATCATCCCCCCCCAAGTGGGTATCTCCGTTGGTAGATAATACTTCAAATACCCCATCACCCAATTCAAGAATGGAAATATCAAAAGTTCCTCCTCCTAGGTCATATACTGCAATTTTTTGATCCTTACCTCCCTTATCCAAGCCATAGGCTAGAGCTGCGGCGGTAGGTTCGTTAATGATTCGCTGTACTTTTAATCCTGAGATTTCACCAGCCTCTTTGGTGGCTTGACGTTGTGAGTCGTTAAAATAAGCAGGTACTGTAATTACAGCTTCACTTACATCTTGACCTAAATAATCTTCGGCTGTTTTTTTCATCTTTTGCAGAATCATTGCCGACAATTCTTGAGGCGTATACAATCGACCGTCAATATCCACACGTGGGGTGTCGTTATCCCCTTTGACTACCTTATAGGCTACATTTTTTACTTCTTTTGAGGATTCAGAAAACTTATTCCCCATAAACCGTTTAACAGAAGCGATTGTCTTTGTTGGGTTGGTTACCGCTTGACGTTTTGCCGGGTCTCCCACTTTGATTTCGCCTCCTTCTACAAAAGCAATGACTGAAGGAGTTGTTCTTTTTCCTTCTGCATTAGGTATCACGACGGGTTCGTTTCCCTCCATAACCGATACACATGAATTTGTAGTCCCTAAATCAATTCCTATTATTTTACTCATGATGTTTACTAATATTTTTTTCAATTAATAGACAAGCATTGTGCCATGGACAGAATACTGACAGCTTGGCAGTTTTATTTAAAATTGATAAGGCTGAAACATATAAATAAGTATAAGGCAGAGGGTAAAAACAATAAAGCCCACTTAGGGAATACGATAAGAAACACTATTTTTGAAAAAAAACTATGTCCGCAGCAAAGAAGACCTACGCAAGGATCACGACCAAAACCTTGCATGAAATGAAGGCAAATGGTGAAAAAATTTCCATGCTTACTGCCTATGACTTTACCCTAGGAGGCATTGTAGATCAAGCAGGTGTGGATGTTATTTTAGTTGGTGATTCTGCCTCTAATGTCATGGCGGGACACGAAACCACCTTACCCATTACCCTGGATCAAATGATTTACCATGCCAGTAGTGTGGTTCGCGGGGTCAAACGTGCGCTTGTGGTGGTAGACCTCCCCTTTGGGACCTACCAGGCAGACTCCAAAGAGGCTCTGCGCTCTGCCATTCGGATTATGAAAGAATCTGGTGCCCATGCCGTCAAATTGGAAGGCGGGGAACAGGTCAAAGATTCTATCGAACGTATTTTAAAAGCGGGCATCCCTGTAATGGGGCACCTCGGACTAACCCCTCAGTCCATCTACAAATTTGGAACTTATACCGTTAGAGCAAAGGAAGAACAAGAAGCCGCTCAACTGCTTAAAGATGTTAAAATTTTAGAAGAAATGGGGTGTTTTGGTATCGTACTAGAAAAAGTACCTGCGGCTCTTGCAGCACAAGCTGCAGCTTCTATATCCATACCCGTAATTGGTATCGGTGCTGGTAGTCAAGTGGATGGCCAAGTCTTGGTATTACACGATATGTTGGGGATGAATAAAGAATTTAGTCCTCGGTTTTTACGCCGTTATCTCGACCTCGACCAGCTTTTACATCAAGCTATAGGTCAGTATAGTGCTGATGTCAAAGCTTCGTATTTTCCGAGTAAAGACGAACAATATTAGCGTTTAGTGGAGGAGCGTATCCTTTTTGAAGACAATCATTTGATTGTGATCTCCAAAAAAGCGGGAGAATTGGTGCAAGGAGATCATACGGGTGACCTCCCTTTAGCAGAACTACTTAAAACCTATTTAAAAAAGAAATACAACAAGCCTGGTGCAGCCTATCTGGGGGTGGTGCATCGCTTGGATCGTCCTACCAGCGGCGTGGTCCTCTTTGCAAAAACCTCCAAAGCCTTAAGCCGCTTAAACGCTCAATTCAAACTCAGAACTCCCCAAAAAACCTATTGGGCAATCGTCAGTAAAGATTTTAATCAATCTAGTGGAACCTTAAGTCATTGGATGACTCGAAATCCCAAACAAAATAAATCTAAAGCACACTCTAAAGAGGTCCCTGCTAGTAAAATAGCCAAACTTCACTTTAAAAAGATTAAAGATTTTGAACGCTATAGTTTATTGGAAATCCATTTGGAAACGGGACGTCATCACCAAATAAGGGCACAGCTCTCAGCTCTCGGTTTTCCGATACAGGGAGACTTAAAATACGGAGCTCCACGAAGCAATCGAGATGGCAGCATCAGTTTGCATGCCCGCAGCCTGCAAATTGAACATCCTGTTACAAAAAAAATAGTGCTCTTTACTTCAGATCCGCAGCCAGTGGGGATATGGAAGGCCGTTCTTTCCGGTTGAGTAGGGTGGCTTTCGTTTTGATAATTTCCGCAATGGGGACATTGTGAATTTTACTCTCCAACCAAGAAAGAATATCCAAATACAAAAAAGAACGACGCTCGTAAGGGTCATTTTCATATTGCTTTAACTCATTGTACAACGTTTCAAAAGCCCGCTTAAGGTCGTGAGGAAATATATCGCCAAGCCCTCTAACAAAACGGATCATCGCTTTTTGCACTTCATGTAAATCATTCATTTTAATCAAAAACTTGTAGGTTTCTCTTAAATGGGTTTCAAGATGGTAGTCAAACCCTGCTTCGTAGTGGGCAAAAATGTTGAGAACTCTGGAAAAACACAACAAGTCTTCTCGCATTTTCAAGCTTTTATTGCTGATAATTTTATCTAGGTATACAATACAATTTTCATAATCTGCTGCACCAAAATACACACAAGCTATTTTGTAATAAAACATCATGATGTGGTGCGGATCAAATTGATTTTTAAACTCTTTTATCCCTTTTTTTATTTCGGGAACGATCACGGTTCCTTCATTAAAACTGCCTTCTAAAAAATGAAAATTGAGCTTATTGCTGTAATAAAACTGGAAATTCAACGCCTTTAAATTGTCATTTTTAGGAAATTCAGCACTTGAAGTACGCAACATCATTTGTTGTAAGGTCTCCTTAAATTTGGAAGGATATTTGATTAGAGCCAAACTTTCCATCAAATAATTATTTCCTTTAAGATAAAACACCGGATGTATAGCTATCATGGAGGGGGATTCCTCAAACATTTCTACCCATTTGGATGCGTACCGATAGGTAGATAAAAAATCTTGAGTCAAAAAGCTGTACCACACATGGGCTTTATAGTACCACAACTTTTCTCTAAACCCTAGGGCGTCATGGTCTAGTTTGGGTAAATTTTCATAAAAAAATTGAGTAATTTCCCGAAACTCTTCATCGCTCTTGGCATAACCCGCTTTAATCAGACGCTCATACAATTGTAACGATAAATTTGACAGTTGGGTGGCCAGATTGTTTTGAATCCGCAACTGATCGGCCTCTGAAATGAGGGTTTCCGTTCGATTACTCAAACTTCGAGTAATGTACTGAGATTCAATTACTTTTTCCAGCTCTACTATATCGTAGGCACTGTATTTTTCTTCGTTTTTAAGCGCTAAAAGTTTTGCTTTTTCCAAAACCTTTAAACTCTGCTTGTAGAGTCCTTTTTGGTAAAGTATGGTAGCAAAATCTAACTGCTCCCTAATTTGAATCCGAATGTTCTTGTGAACAGGATTCATTCGTAAACTGATCAGAATTTGCTTGTATAAATGCGCTTTTAAATTGGATAGCTGCTGTTTGGTAACGATCCCTTTTTTGAGAATCACTTTTTCATCGTAGCGATTCATTTTGTCTAATAATTGAAATAAATTCAAAAATTTGGAATCTTCATTGGATCCCATTCTTCCCACATAAAGTCTAAACTGTCGTTTTTCAGACTTTGTCAGTGATTTTACAAGAACAAACAAATTATCTTTCTGCTCACTTGTCATTGTAATGGGTTTTGATGCAATTTACTAATTATTAGCACTTTATAATAGAGTTTCTCTCGTAGAATGTTGTAATACAAAAATAAGGATTTTATCTCAATCTTAGGTTTTAAATTAAATTCGTATCATTAAACAAACCGGACAGATTCTCTACAATGGATTACGTCGAAATATTTGATACCACATTGCGCGATGGCGAACAAGTGCCCGGTTGTAAGCTGGACTCAAAAACCAAACTTATCATTGCTGAACAGCTTGATCTTCTTGGGGTTGATGTTTTAGAAGCTGGTTTTCCCATTTCCAGTCCAGGAGATTTCAAATCCGTTGAGGAAATATCAAAATTAGTAAAAAATGCTCGAGTATGTGGCCTCACCAGAGCAGTTAAAAAAGATATTGACGTTGCGGCAGAAGCGATCAAACATGCCAAACGATCAAGAATTCACACAGGTATTGGGACTTCAGAAAGCCACATGCGTTACAAGTTTAACGCAAGTCCTGAGGAAGTGTTAGAACGCGCTGTGGCGGCCGTAAAACATGCCAAAAGCTATGTAGAAGATGTCGAATTTTACGCTGAAGATGCAGGAAGAACGGATAATGAATTTCTTGCTAAAGTGTGTGAAGCGGTCATTAAGGCTGGGGCTACCGTGCTAAACATTCCTGACACTACAGGCTATTGTTTGCCCGAAGAATACGGAGCCAAGATGAACTATTTGATGGAAAACGTCAAAGGGATTCACAAAGCGCGTCTTTCCTGTCACTGTCACAACGACCTTGGATTAGCCACTGCCAACTCCATAGCTGGAGTTCAAAACGGTGCCCGACAAATCGAATGTACCATAAACGGAATCGGAGAGCGTGCCGGAAACACCTCGCTGGAGGAAGTCGTGATGATTTTACGTCAGCACCCCAATCTAAACCTTGATACCCGCATTCAATCCAAAATGCTCAACAGCATGAGCAAATTAGTTTCTGAAAGTATGGGAATGCCTGTTCAACCAAACAAAGCCATCGTAGGGGCCAATGCATTTGCCCATTCCTCTGGCATACATCAGGATGGGGTCATCAAGAAAAGAGAAACATATGAAATCATTGACCCGAAAGATGTTGGGGTCACAGAATCCTCCATAGTACTAACGGCCCGAAGCGGTAGAGCCGCTTTGGCGTATCGAGCAAAAAATATTGGTTACGAATTGGACAAACTGCAGTTAGATAAAGTTTATGAACAATTCTTAATTGTAGCAGACCAACAAAAAGAGATTAATGATGAGGATTTACCCAAAATCATTGAAGCAAGTAATTTATAACTAGTTTATTTTTCATGAAAAAAACCCTATTTGATAAAGTTTGGGACTCCCATGTAGTGCGTAGCATTGAGGAAGGACCAGATGTACTGTTTATTGACCGTCATATGGTTCATGAGGTAACCAGTCCCGTCGCTTTTTTAGGATTAGAAAACAGATCGCTACCGGTACTCTACCCCAATCGAACCTTTGCCACAGCAGATCACAACACCCCTACCCTCAATCAACATTTACCCGTTGCAGATCCTTTGTCACGAAATCAATTGAAGGCGCTGGAAGAAAATGCGAACAAACACGGTATTTCTTATTGGGGATTGGGTCACCAAAAAAACGGTATTGTTCATGTTGTAGGCCCTGAATACGGAATTACACAACCGGGAGCTACAATCGTTTGTGGAGATTCACATACCTCAACACATGGGGCTTTTGGAGCTATTGCTTTTGGAATTGGTACTTCGGAAGTTGAAATGGTTTTGGCAACCCAATGCATTATGCAGCCTAAGCCAAAAAAAATGAGGATTACCATTAACGGTTCCCTTAACAAAGGAGTGACCCCTAAAGATGTCGCCTTGTTTATCATTTCAAAACTGACAACTTCTGGGGCTACTGGTTATTTTGTTGAATATGCTGGAGAAGTATTTGAGCAACTCAGCATGGAAGGACGAATGACTGTCTGTAACTTAAGCATAGAAATGGGTGCTCGTGGAGGCATGATTGCACCAGACGAAAAAACATTTGAATACATCAAAAACAGAGAATTCACTCCTCAGGGGGCAGATTGGGACAAAGCCATGGAGTATTGGAGCACCTTGTACACGGATGAAGGAGCTGTTTTTGACAAAGAACTCCACTACGATGGAGCAGCCATTGACCCCATGATTACCTTCGGAACCAATCCAGGCATGGGAATGAGTATTACCAAAGCCATCCCGAGTGCTTCAGAGGTTGAAGGAGGTAAAACCACCTATGAAAAATCGCTCGAATACATGGGGTATAAAGAAGGTGAGCAAATGGTCGGTAAACCTATCGATTATGTGTTTATTGGAAGTTGTACCAACGGTAGAATAGAAGATTTTAGAGCGTTTGCAAGCATCGTTAAAGGACATAAAAAAGCAGAGAATGTTACGGCTTGGTTGGTTCCTGGCTCTCACAAAGTGCTGAATGCCATAAAGGAGGAAGGTCTTTTGGAAATATTTGAAGCCGCGGAGTTCAAATTAAGAGAACCCGGATGTTCGGCATGCTTGGCTATGAATGATGACAAAATTCCAGCAGGTAAGTATGCGGTTAGTACTTCAAACAGAAACTTTGAGGGACGTCAAGGGCCTGGAGCAAGAACGCTACTTGCCAGTCCATTAGTAGCTGCAGCTGCAGCCATTACGGGAAAAATAACCGATCCAAGAACCTTAATATAATAGCCATGGCATACGATTCATTTAACATACTAAGCAGTACTGCTGTTCCTCTGCCCATAGAAAATGTAGACACCGATCAAATCATTCCTGCTCGTTTCCTCAAAGCAACAGAAAGAAAAGGGTTTGGAGATAATCTATTTCGCGATTGGAGATACAATCAAGACAATACTCCAAAAACAGATTTTGTTTTGAATGACGCTACCTATTCAGGTAAAATTTTGGTGGGAGGACACAATTTTGGTTCTGGTTCTTCCAGAGAACATGCGGCATGGGCGATTTATGACTACGGATTTCGATGTGTAGTTTCTAGTTTTTTTGCGGATATTTTTCGAAACAACTGTCTCAATATTGGCGTGCTTCCCGTACAAGTTTCCGCCGCCTTTTTAGCTCAAATATTTGAAGCAATTGATAATGACCCTAACGTTAACCTTACGGTGGATTTGCATGCGCAAAAAATCACTTTAGGGGATGATATGGGCGTTGAATACTTTGAAATTAACAGCTACAAAAAGGAAAACATGCTCAATGGTTATGACGACATTGACTATTTAAACAACATCAAAGCTGAAATTCAAAACTTCGCATCCAACACTCCGCTCTAAGAAATCCTAAAATGAGAAGTACTCTCGAAATCATGGATACTACGCTAAGGGATGGCGAACAAACCTCTGGGGTTTCGTTTACCTCTTTAGAAAAATTAACTCTTGCAAAATTATTATTACAAGAGTTGAAAGTAGATCGTATTGAGATCGCTTCCGCCCGGGTTTCAGACGGTGAATTTAAAGCGGTAAAAGAAATAACCTCCTGGGCTGCAAGTCAGGGACTTTTGGAAGCTATAGAGGTTCTTACGTTTGTTGATAACGGAGTATCGATAAACTGGATGAAAGAGGCTGGTGCCCAAGTGCAAAACCTCTTAACCAAAGGTTCTTTAAACCATTTAAAACACCAATTAAATCAAACTCCAGCGGAGCATTTTAAAAACATCAGCGCCAGTATTGATAAAGCACAAAAGGAAGGGTTTAAGACCAATGTCTACCTGGAAGATTGGAGTAATGGAATGCAAAATTCTGAAGATTATGTGTTTGAATACATTGACTTTTTGGCTACGCAGCCCATCGAGCGTATTTTACTACCGGATACCTTAGGCGTTTTAACACCCGAAAAAACTTCTGAATACCTCACCAAAATCATCAGCCGCTACCCGCAACTACGTTTTGATTTTCATGGGCACAACGATTACGACCTAAGTGTAGCCAATGCCATGGAAGCAGTCAAAGCAGGAGTCAATGGATTGCATCTTACGGTAAACGGTATGGGAGAACGTGCAGGTAATGCTCCTCTTGCGAGTGTGGTTGCCGTGATCAATGATTTCCTACCAGACACTACAATCAACATCAACGAAAACAGCCTCCATCACGTAAGTAAATTGGTTGCTACCCTTACAGGGTTTCGTATCCCCGCCAACAAACCCATCGTTGGTGAAAATGTTTTTACCCAAACCGCCGGGATCCATGCCGATGGGGACAACAAGAAAAACCTGTATTTCAATCAATTACTACCCGAACGGTTTGGCCGTAAACGAAAATATGCATTGGGCAAAACCTCAGGTAAAGCCAATATCCAAAAAAACTTGCAGCAATTGGGACTCACCCTGAAAGAGGACGAATTAAAAAAAGTAACTGCTCGCATCATTGAATTAGGTGATAAAAAAGAACGGGTTACAGCGGAAGACCTTCCCTTTATTATCTCTGATGTATTGGGGAACAACATTCCCGATAAGGTCAAAATACACTCTTATGTTTTGACCCATTCCAAAGGATTGAGCCCTACCACCAGTGTGTCGGTTGAAATCAACGGACATACTTTTGAAGAGAACGCTTCAGGCGACGGTCAATACGATGCGTTTTGGAATGCGCTTCATAAAATTTATGCGAAACAAAAAATGAAATTACCAAGCTTGGTAGATTATGCCGTGCGCATCCCTCCGGGGAGTAACTCTGACGCACTCTGCGAAACGACCATTACGTGGAAATCAAAACACAAAGAATTTACTACGCGAGGACTCGATTCAGATCAAACTGTATCTGCCATTAAAGCAACGGAAAAAATGCTCAATATCATATAAATTAAAAATCAATGGATTTAAAAATTGCCCTTTTAGCTGGAGACGGCATAGGACCAGAAGTAATCGAACAAGCGGTAAAAGTATCGGATGCTATCGCTACCAAATTTAATCACACCCTTACCTGGACACCCGCTTTAACTGGAGCTGCCGCCATCGACGCTGTAGGGGATCCTTATCCAGACGAAACTCATGAAGTGTGTAAAGCTGCTGATGCAGTCCTGTTTGGAGCAATCGGACATCCTCGATTTGACAACGACCCCTCGGCGAAAGTTCGCCCCGAGCAGGGTTTGCTAAAAATGCGTCAAAAACTTGGCCTGTTTGCTAATGTCAGACCCACCTTTACCTTTCCTTCCCTTTTGGATAAATCTCCTCTAAAACAAGAACGTATTGAGGGTACCGATTTGGTTTTTTTGAGAGAACTTACCGGAGGTATTTATTTTGGTAAACGCGGACGACTAGATGGTGGAAATACTGCTTTTGACACTTGCACCTATACACGCGAGGAAATTCAGCGTTTGGCTAAAAAAGGATTTGAATTAGCCATGACCCGCTCTAAAAAACTCTGCTGTGTAGACAAAGCCAATGTATTGGAAAGCTCTCGTTTGTGGAGAGAAACCGTACAAGCCATGGAAAAAGACTATCCAGAAGTAACGGTCAGTTATGAATTTGTCGATGCTGTAGCCATGCGTCTGGTTCAGTGGCCCAATAGCTATGATGTCTTAATCACTGAAAATCTTTTTGGAGATATTTTGACCGATGAAGCCTCTGTTATTTCGGGTTCAATGGGATTGATGCCCTCTGCTTCTGTAGGAACAGAGAATGCGCTTTACGAACCCATACACGGTTCTTTTCCACAAGCTACAGGTTTGGGTATCGCAAATCCGTTAGCAACCATTTTGTCTGCCGCAATGATGTTTGAAATGAGCTTTGGCTTGGTCGAAGAGGGTGCTTTAATTCGCAAAGTAGTGGATGAATCCCTAGCGGAAGGAATCGTTACAGAAGATTTAAAAGAAAACGGAGAAAAAGGAAATTCTACTTCAGAGGTAGGAGATTACTTGGTTTCTAAAATTTTAGGATAACCCCATCCCTTAGCACAAAGACTGCAAGCTAGGCTTGAGCAGTTAAAAAAAAGCAAAGGCTATTCTTCAAAGGAAACAGTCGGTTGGATTGTACTATATTTACCTATTCTAATCCAATACGCTATGAAAACGTTTACGCTACTTGCCTTATTCGTCAGTTTACAAACCTGTATTTCGAGTACCCCTCCTCTAGATTCCAATCAGCCCCTATGTGAACCACCCACAACCTCTCAAGACGGATACAAAAAAGCCTACTTTGCCTCCGGATGCTTTTGGTGTGTGGAAGCTATATACGAAAGTGTTAAAGGGGTTAAAGAAGTTTATTCGGGCTATGCAGGAGGGTTTACAAAAAACCCCAATTACAATCAAATCGGTACCGGAAGAACGGGACATGCAGAAGCTGTAGAAGTAATCTACAACCCTACAGTGGTCAGCTTTGGCACCCTTGTACAAGTGTTTTTTGGTTCGCATGATCCCACTACCCCAAACAGACAAGGTCCAGACTACGGATCTCAATACCGCTCGATTGCCTTTCACACCTCAGATCAAGAGCGTGAAATCATTCAAAATTACATAGCATTACTCCAAGAAAAAAAGATTTTTTCAAAGGAAATCGTAACTGAAATCAAACCCTTAGAGCAATTTTATTACGCAGAAGAATACCATCAAGATTATGAAAAAAACAATCCTGACAATCCCTACGTACAACAAGTATCCCTTCCTAGGCTCCGTAAGTTTCAACGTCTTTACCCAGAACTATTAAAAGAAAATCACTAGGCATTGGAAACCTTCAGTATTGAAAACGCGCATCTAAAGGCAGTATTACTCAACTATGGAGCTATACTTCACCAACTTTGGGTTAAGGATAAATTTGGTGTTTTAACCAATGTTATTCAGGGATTAAAGCATCCTGAAGATTACCTAGAGGATCAATGGGCAAGAGGGGCTGTGGTGGGTCGTTTTGCAGGTCGACTTGAAAACCCAATCAAAATCCAAGAAACTCCCTTAGAGATAGAACATGAAAAGGGAGTGTTGCTCCACAGCGGGAGCAGTGGATGGCATAAAAAATTCTGGACCCCTTTATCTCAAGAAAAAAAAGACAGTATTACGTTTGAATATATGTGTCCGGAGGGAAGTAGTGGGTTTCCTGGATCCGTTCATGCACAAGTTACTTATTGCTTGGAGTCTTCCGGTTTATGTATCCACTACCGTGCAATTCCTACAAAAACTACCCATATCAACTTGACCAATCACGCTTATTTTAACTTAAGTCCAGCCCATAGCCTGGGGAATCAAAGATTGAAAATAAACGCTGATTATTTTTTAGAACTAAAAGAAAATCTGGTACCTACGGGAGTAAAGCTGCCTCTAGCGCATACTAAATTTGACTTTAGAAAAGAAAAAGAGCTTGGTTCTATTCGATTGGATGATTACTTCATCATCAATCCTAATTCTAATGAAATTGCAGCGCTATACGCTCCCGATACAGGAATTAAAATGAAGACCTTTACAGATCAGCCCGGGGTGGTCGTATTTACCCCTCCCCATTTTGAAGCACTCTGTTTTGAAACGCAAAAATTTTCAAATACGCCAAACATTCCCAGCTTCCCCACAACCTTAGTTCAAGCAGCTACGGAATATTCGCACCAAACCCGATTTGAATTTAGCTTAGTTTAAAAAAACGAGGACTGACGACCGTCCATAAACGGTAAAAACCCAATCCAATTAAACTACCTGCAAGGGCTCCAACAATAATATCCAGTGGAAAATGCACTCCAATATACACCCTGCTGTAGGCAATTAAAAAAGCGACAAAAAGAAGTATTGGAAATATAAAGCGGTAGTGTTTCCTAAAAAGATGACCAAAAAATACTGCCAATGCAAAGGAGTTTGAGGCATGCCCAGAGAAAAAACTATAGCGTCCCCCACAGCTGGGCTTTACCAAGCGAACCAATGTTTTAATTTCTTCGTCATAGCAGGGGCGTAACCTGCCTACTTGATTTTTAAAAAGATTGGTCAATTGATCTGTACACAGTATCAACAAGCCCGTAAAAACCAAAAGATAGCCAGCGGCTTTCCAAGAATACCTAAATCCAAAAAACAACCACAAGCCCAAATAAACGATAAGGTTAGAAGCTCGATGCGTCATGAACATCCAAAACCCATCAAAGGAATTCGAACCCAGTCCATTCAGCCAGAGAAATAAGGCTTTATCCCAAGATAAAAGCGTATCCATTTACTCTAAATTTTCCATTTCCTTATCGTAAAATGCAAAAGCAGCTTCCAACAAAGCATGTGATTCTGATTTTAAAGCAGCTTCGTCTTCTTGGTCAAATTCCTCTAGCCAATGAACCTCATCAGTATACACGTTTAAAATAAAACGGGGGTATTCTGTGTGGACGACGAATAGGGCGTCTTCTAATTCAGAAGCATCCGCGATGAGAAATTTAGGTAGTTCCATAGGTCAATTGAATATTAATTTGTCGGTAAGATACCGAAATCGAATAAAAAGTAATAATGCCGAGGCGGTAAGTCCTAAAAGCAATCCAATCCAAATCCCAGTAGCACCCAGTGGGGTATGAATTCCGAGATAGTAGGCGATGGGAAAACCAAAAACACCGTAGGAAAAAAAGGTAATCCAAGCAGGTATATTCACATCTTGCAAGCCCCTTAGTGCCCCTAATACAACCGCCTGAAGACCGTCAAAAATCTGAAAAAAAGCAGAGACGATAAGCAGTGTAGAGGCAATGTGCACCACTTCCTTCACGTTGGTGTACTCCAAGGGGTTTGAGCCATCTAGATAAATCCAAGGAAGTAAATCATTCAATGAAAGAAAAAGCAGGCAGAAAAAAACATCAAAAATAAAAATCAGTAAAAAAATTGAATAGGCAACCTCCCGTAAGCGGAGGCTGTCTTTTTTTCCTTTCTGATTTCCTACCCGTATCATAGCAGTAACGCCAAGCCCCATAGCAAACATAAAGGTCATTGAGGATAAGTTTAAGGCGATTTGATTTGCTGCTTGAGGGTTTTTTCCCAAAAAACCAGAGAGCCAAATCGCTGCAGTAAAAAAAAGAACCTCAAAAAACATTTGAAGTGCAGAGGGAAATCCTAGTTTAAAAATTTTACGAAATAAGTTTAACTGAGGTTTCTGAAATGAAATGCCTCGTACATAGGCTACAAATTTTGGACTAAAGCGCACATACAGCGCCATAAATAACAGCATAGAAAGACGGGAGAAAAGACTGCCAATGGCGGCTCCTTCAACTCCTAATTTTGGTACGATCCAAACCCCAAAAATCAAAAAATAATTTAAAATTATATTAATGATATTACCTATCAAAGTTGCATACATGGCAGGACGGGTGTATGACAAGCCTTCTGAAAACTGCTTAAACCCTTGAAAAAAAATGAGTGGAATCAATGAAACACCAACCCATTGAAGGTAAGGATAAGCCAATTCTACCACTTCCTCTGGCTGCCCCATATGATACAGAAAAGGCTTACTAAAAAAGACCGCAGCACTCAATAAAATACCTAAAAAAATACAAAGTAACAGTCCATGAATAAATACTTTTCTACCGGAGGCAATATCATTTGCTCCATCCGCCTCAGCCATCAGCGGGGTGATTGCCGTAGAAAAACCAATTCCCAGTGACATTGCGACAAAAAAGAAACTATTTCCTAAAGAAACAGCAGCCAGCTCGGCGGTCCCTAATTGCCCCACCATCACGTTGTCCACTAGTTGAACAAACGTATGGCCCAATAGCCCTATGATGACAGGATAAGCAAGTGTTAAATTGTAACGAAACTCCTTGGTGTAGTGAGAAAGGCTTGTAAACATTTAGGAATTTGATTAAAAGCCGTATTGATCTACCAAATAAATCAGACTACTCATTGCTGCTGCACCCAGTTCTAATTCACGTTTATTGATCGCATCAAAAGTATCGTTGGCAGCGTGATGAAAATCAAAATAGCGCTGCGAGTCAGGACGAAGTCCCGATAGCACTACATTATCGCCACGAAGGGGTCCGATATCCGCTCCACTGCCCCCCAAATCAAAACGGGCTACACCATAGGGAGTAAAGTAGGGTTTCCAACTTTCTATCTGTTCAAATTGCGAACTCGTGGCCTCAAAAACAAAGCCTTGGGGAGAAAATCCTCCGGCATCCGACTCAAGGGCAAAAATGTGCTTTTCATTGTTTTGCTTTGCGTGTTGGGCGTAGGCTGTACCGCCGCGAAGTCCATTTTCTTCATTCATGTATAAAACGACACGAAGGGTTCGTTTGGGTTGATAATTCATTGCTTTAAAAAGGCGAAGCACCTCCATGGACTGAACGATTCCTGCTCCATCATCATGAGAACCATCTCCTAAGTCCCAAGAGTCAAGGTGTCCTCCCACCACGATAATTTCATCAGGAAATTCACTGCCTTTCAGCTCCCCCACAACATTGTGGGAAGGAACATCGGGAAAGTTTTTACAATCCAATTTTAGGTAAAATTTCAAATCGTCGTTCAATGCCAACATGGAACTGAGCAGTTGTGCTCCATTGGTGCTTATAGCAGCTGCAGGAATACGCATACTATTGGGTAAATCTCCGTAACGCATGCTCCCGGTATGGGGATAATCGTCAAGTCGTAAGTTTAAAGAACGTACAATGACCCCTACAGCACCTAAGCGAGCGGCTTTGGCAGCACCCTGTGTACGCTGATTGACTGTTTTAGAATACGCTTCAAACGTATTGATCAATTCAGCTGGCATGGGACGATTAAAAAAAACGAATTTTCCTTCAATTTTTTCTTTACCCAGTCGTTCTAGCTCTTCAAAACTTTTAACTTCAACCACTCCAGCACGCAAACCCGAAGCGGGGGTGGCAATGGATCCCCCTAAAGCACATACGGGTACATTCATACTCATGCCAGGACCGGTAATGATACTAGCGTATTCAAACGTACCTCTGACCCATTTAGGAACCATTACGTTTTGGAGGTAAACTCTGTCTAAACCGAGGGATTCCAGTTCGTTTTTTCCCCATTCAACAGCCCGCTCAGCGTTCAAAGAACCAGAAAGACGCCCCCCAATTTTATTGGATAGGTGGTCCAGCCAATCGTAAGATTTTCCAGCGGTAAGCGCTTGGTGATACAGTGTTTTGATTTGCGCTTCATGCACTGGCTCTTGAGCCTTAAGTGTACATGCAAAACCGATTAAAACGAATAAAATTCCCTTTTTCATTTGATTATAGTGTTTGTTCATTGAACTAGAAAAATCTAAACTGTGAATCACTCAACGACCCTTTTATTTTGGGGCAAATTGAACAATATTCTCCGGACTGATAGGATTTTCTCCTAAAATCAGGAGTCGCTCAACTACATTTCTCAACTCTCTGATGTTGCCCGTCCAAGGATAGCTTGTCAGCTTGGTAAAAGCCCCCTCACTAAAAGATTTTTTTTCCAGTCCTTGTTCTTTAGATAAAAGTTCAACGAAATGAGAAACCAGTAAGGGTATGTCTTCTTTTCTTTCCTCTAAAGAGGGTACATGAATTATGATTACAGCCAAACGGTGGTACAGATCTTCTCTAAAGCGTCCTTCTTTAATTTCAGTTTGTAAATCCTTGTTTGTTGCTGCGATTACTCTTACGTCGACACTGATGTCTTTTTCGTTGCCCACGCGTTGAATCTTTTTTTCTTGAAGTGCCCGCAATACTTTAGCTTGAGCTGCCAGACTCATGTCGGCAATTTCGTCCAAAAACAAGGTTCCGTTGTTGGCTGCCTCAAACTTACCCGAGCGGTCTTTTACCGCAGAAGTAAACGCCCCTTTGACATGACCAAAAAGTTCACTTTCGATCAATTCTGAAGGAATTGCAGCACAATTTACTTCAATAAAATTTTCACTACTCCGCTCGCTTTGCTGATGGAGTTGATGGGCAACCAATTCTTTCCCTGTACCATTTTCTCCCGTTATAAGTACCCGAGCGTCGGTAGGTGCTACCTTGGCGATCATTTCTTTCATCTGGAGCACTGTATCACTCTCCCCTACTATGGTGTATTTTTGAGCTACCTTTCGTTTTAAGGTTAAATTTTCTTTACGCAAGGTTTTGTTTTCGATCGCATGGCGAACCGCTGTAAGTAAACGGTTTAAATCAGGTGGTTTTGAAATAAAATCATAGGCCCCCAACTTCATAGCCTCAACCGCTGTTTCTACATTGCCGTGACCGGTCAACATGATGAAAGGAACATGAAGTCCTTTTGCTTTGGCGGCCTCTAACACTTCAATACCGTCCATTTTAGGCATTTTAATATCACACAAAACGAGATCGTAAGGATTTTTTTCCAGTTTAGATAAGCCCTGTTTCCCGTTCTCCGCTTCTGTTATTTCATATGAGGCACTTTCATCAGATAGAATGCGTACCATTACTCTTCTGATGGGCTCTTCATCTTCAATAAGTAATATTTGTGTCATTTTAGCGCTGTTGGTGAATTAGCAAAAGTAAGTGTTCGTTGTGGAAATGGAATTTCAATTCCTTCTTTTTCAAAAGTTTCAAAGATTTTAAAACGCAGATCACTCTTGACAATATTTGCAGAAAAACTACTATCTACCGATATGAACAATTGAAAGTTCAACGCACTATCACCAAAATCATTAAAAATAACAAAGGGTTCGGGATCTTCTAAAACTTGAGAATGCTCATTTGCTACCTTTAAAAGAAGTTTTTCGATTTGTTTGGGATTGCTCTTATAGGCTACTCCTACGTTTACAATTTCTTTAGTAATGATGCCGTTCTCCGTCCAGTTAAATAAAGTGGACGTTAAAAATTTGTGATTGGGGATGATAAGCACTTTATTTTCTCTGGTTACGGCTCTGGTAGTTCTCAATTTGATATTTTCCACCTTACCGACCTGACCATCTACTTCGATAATATCCCCCACATGCACAGATTTATCTACCAGAATAAAAATTCCTGAAATAATATCTTGAATGAAGGTTTGCAATGCGAGACCCACACCCACCAATAAAGCAGCAGAGGCAGTAAAAATTGCGGTGACATCGACCCCAACATTTTGCAATATGACCAGCGCAAGAATGAGGTAAATGAAGTAATTGAAGAAAGAAAAAAGACTTTTGAATTTGATTTTAGTGTCCTCAGCCAGAGTTCTAAAAAGTAATTTTCTTAGAATTTTTAAAAAAAATCTAGTCAACAAGAGGATTACTATAACAAACAGTACGGTTTTGGGGGTAAAATTTACATAGCTGCCTATGGTAAATTTATAATTTAAAAGTTCAATAAATTTATTCATTATATTGATAATTATTGGGGAAGTTACTATAAAAAACAAAACCCATCCTCGTGAAAGGATGGGAAAAAATTGCTATGAAAAAGAAAAATAATACCAACAAAGAATGTTAGTATTGTTCCAAATATATTATTTTTTTTTATAATGCTATAGTTTAAGCAAACATATCCTTCACTTTTTCAAAAAAAGATTTATCGGATTTTTCGGGATTAGGTATAAAATTTGGGTCTTCGAGCATTTTTTCGAAAAACTGTTGCTGCTCTTTGTTTAACTTTTTTGGCGTCCATACATTTACATGAACGAGCAAATCTCCCGAACCGTAGCCGTTGACACTAGGCAATCCTTTTCCCCTGAGGCGGAGTGTTTTTCCAGACTGTATCCCAGGCTCTAACTTGATTCTAGCCTTACCTTCCAACAAGGTTAATTCTTTTGAAATTCCAAGAGCTGCTTCAGCTATACTCACATACAAGTCATAGTGTAGGTGATTACCTTCACGAACAAAAGTATCGTGAGCCAGTTCTTCAATAAGCACCAATAGGTCTCCCGAAATTCCATTGGCGGGGGCTTCATTTCCTTTTCCGCTTACCTTGAGTTGCATTCCCTCTTCTACTCCAGCAGGAATTTTGATGGAAACGGTCTCCTCTTTTTTGATCATCCCATTAGCATCAGAGCCCGCGGGTCGGTTTAACAACGATTGGCCACTCCCCACACAACTGCTACATACCGTTGAAGTTTGCATTCTCCCTAATATGGTATTCGTAATTTTCATTACCTGTCCTCTCCCCTTGCAGGCAGAACAGGTTCCATATTCTACTCCTGGAGCTTGAACTTTTCGGGGTACTTTGATTTTTTTCTCAACGCCTTTAGCAATTTCTTCAAGGGTCAATTTTACGCGGATTCGCATATTGCTTCCTTGAGAACGTCTTTGTCCACCAGAACCAAAACCTCCTGAACCAAAACCACCCCCAAAGGCACTGCCAAAAATATCTCCAAACTGACTGAAGATATCGTCCATATTCATTCCACCGCCGCCAAAACCTTGGCCTCCTTCAAATGCAGCATGACCAAACTGGTCGTATTTAGCCCGTTTTTCTTCGTTTCCTAACACCTCATAGGCTTCTGCTGCTTTTTTAAATTTGGCTTCAGCAGTTTTGTCATCCGGATTTTTATCCGGGTGAAATTCAATGGCTTTCTTTCTATAGGCCTTCTTAATTTCTGCGGCGGAGGCGCTTTTGGATATCCCTAAAATATCGTAATAATCTTCTTTCATATGTTACTGGCCCACGACCACTTTAGGATAACGAATAATCCGGTCTCCCAATTGGTAGCCGGTCTCTACTATGTCAATGATTTTTCCTTTGTCAGCCTCTGTAGGTGCGGGTATTTGAGTGATGGCTTCATGAAATTCTGCATCAAAAGCATCTCCAATCTGTGTGGTGGTAGAACGAAGTCCACCGGACTTTAACACCTCATAAAATTTTGTATAAATCAGCTTAAATCCATCGATATCAATACTTTCTGCTCCTTTTTCTATTTGCTGATTGGCTCGATTAAAGTCATCTAAAACGGGAATTAAAGAGCTGATTACCTCTTGATTGGCAGTCTTAAATAATTCAATGCGCTCTTTGGCTGTACGCTTTTTAAAGTTTTCAAATTCTGCAAACAGTCTTAAAAACTTTTCTTTTTCTTGTTCCACAGATTGTGTCAATTCATCAACTTGGGTTTCCAGGCTGGGCTTGTTTGCTGTCTTTGCAGACTCAGCCTTTGGACTAGCTGTTTTTTTCTTGGTTGTTTTTGCTCCTTTAGTCGCCATTAAAAATCATTTTTTTACACTAGTATACAAAAGTGCTGCCAGACTTAAATTGTGTCAAAATGTCATTCTAGGGTCGCAATAAATTATTCATTGCCTCCTCTAGCGTTGGAAAGTGAAAATCAAATCCGCTATCAAGAACTTTTTGAGCACTGACCCAATGACTGTCTAATACAAGGTCACTCATTTCACCAGCACCCAATTTGATTAAAAAAGAGGGAATGGAAGGTAAAAAATAAGGGCGTTTTAAAGCACGAGAAAGTGCTGCCATTAACTGCGACTGAGTAACGGGATGCGGGGCAACAGCATTGAAGACTCCATCCCATTGATCGTGAAGAGCTTTTGAAAAAATCCCTACAAGATCCTCAAGATGGATCCAAGACTGTCCTTGTTTTCCATTGCCAAAAGCAGCACCTAAGCCAAAATAAACAGGAATTTTAAGGGTTCCTAATACACCCCCTTGTTTTGACAAGACCAATCCTATTCTAATTTTTGCAACATTAAGTCCTTCTGCCTGAAATGCCGCTACTTCCTTTTCCCAATCAAATACTACTTTTTGCATAAAAGTTGTGGGCACAACAGCATCCTCCTCCGTCACTACTTTATCGAAATCGGATGGATATATCCCGATAGCAGAAGCACTGACGAGTTGCGTCACTCGATGCTCCCCTTTACAAGATTGAAGTCCTTTGAGTAAAAGTTGAGTGGAACTAATGCGACTAGAATGAATAAGCGCTTTATACGATTTGGTCCACCGTTTTGAGACCGTTGCTCCGGCAAGGTGAATTATACGGTCTACACCCAAAAAACAAGCGGTGTCTATTTGATTTTCCTTAGGGTTCCAATAAAATCCTTTAGCGTTTTTAATGGATTGAAGTTGGTTTTTTCGTGTGGTGAGAAAGTGAATTTGAAATTGTTTTTGCACGAGGTGTTCAATCAAACCCTTACCTACAACCCCCGTTGCACCGGTAATCAGTACTTTCATTTCCTTTTTTCACAAAAGTAGCTATTTAAGGTTTTACTGCTCTCAACATTTCTCTTTTTCCTGGGGGTCCCTCCAGCCGCTCAACGGAGAATCCTACTTCCTGCAACGCTCTTCTTACCGATCCTTTAGCGCAATAACTCACCCAAACACCACCACTGCTAAGAAGTGAAAAGCATTTTTCCATCCATTCCTTTTCCCACAAAGCCGGCTGTGCGTGAGCACCAAAAGCATCGTAATAGATGAGATCAAACGAATGAGTTGCTGTAAACTGTTCAAAAAATGTGTGATGCTTGATCAGCGTAAATGTGGGAGTGAGTGGATGGGCTATTTCCCAAGAAAGTGCAGAAAAAGCCACATAGGAAAGATCCGTGTTTTCAACTAACAGTTCGTTGTAATTCAGCTTTTTATAGTCGTTTACCGTAAGCGGATAAGCCTCAAGACTCGTATAATCTACGGGAGACTCTGTATTTCTTAAAAAGGTTAAATACGCCAATAAACCGGTACCGTAACCCATCTCCAGGAGGCGACACTTTGCTTGTGGATTGGCCTTTTGCCAAAAATGAAGTCCTTTCTCTAAATAAACAAACTCGGATTCCCTTAGAGCTCCGTGAAGGGAATGATAAGTTTCTTTTAAATCTTCAATTTTGAAGGTATGCGAACCGTCTTCGGTGAGAATCCAACTTTTCTTAAAATTCATGTTGAATATTTAATAATAATTAAAATAACTAGAGAAAAAATAGAGTATTTTATACTTATTTAACAAAATCATAATAAGATAAAAAAATGAATAATTATAAGAAGGTTTGAATCTAAAGTTTAGAAAAAAAATTAATTTTACTAGACCAACTGTCAATAGAATGAACATTACAGAAATCCAAAAATCAAAAATCAACAGTATTGATTTTGACACGCTAGCTTTTGGACAAACTTTTACAGATCATATGCTGATTTGTCGATACCGAGAAGGCAAATGGCAAACCCCAGAAATTACTCCCTACCAACCGCTTACACTTGATCCTTCTTCCAGCGTCTTTCATTACGGTCAAGCAATTTTTGAAGGAATGAAAGCCTATAAGGACGATCAGGGGGAAACCTGGCTGTTTCGCCCAGAAGAAAACTTTAAACGCTTTAATCGATCTTCTAAAAGACTTCAAATTCCTGAATTTCCTGAATCCTATTTTTTTGAAGGCTTAAATAAATTATTGTACTTGGACAATCAGTGGATCAAGTCCGGTGAAGGGAACTCCCTTTATATTCGACCTGTAGTTTTTGCTAGTCAAGCTAGTGTACAAGCTTCGGCGGCTAATGAATACATTTTTATGATAATTTGCGCCCCTGTTAAATCCTATTATTCAGGCAGTGAAATCAATGTAGTGATTGCTGAAGAGTTCAGCCGAGCAGCAAATGGAGGAGTAGGTTTTGCAAAAGCCGCTGGAAACTATGCAGCTCAATTCTACCCAACTACCCAAGCCCTAAAAAATGGGTTTCAACAAATCATTTGGACGGATGCTGATACGCATGAATACCTAGAGGAAGCCGGAACGATGAATGTGTTCTTTAGAATCAATAACACGCTAATCACTACGCCTACCAGCGATCGGATTTTGGACGGAATTACCCGCAAGAGCATCATCGATCTAGCCAAACACAAGGGCATAGCTGTTGAAGAACGCCCTATCAAAGTTTCCGAACTTAAAGAAGCACACAAGGCCGGTACCTTGCAAGAAGTTTTTGGTACAGGAACAGCCGTCGTAGTTCTTCCCATCAACAGTTTTTCGCACGGCGGAGAAACCTTCAGCTTACCCAAAGAGACGCCCGTTGCAAACGAGCTAAAAAACTCCCTTTTGGCGATACAGTATAATCAATCCGAAGATCCTTTTAATTGGAGAAGAGCGATTGTTTAATCCGCTTCCAATATTTTTTTTAGGTTGGGTTTAAAATAATTTGGACCTTTCATTACTTTGCCATCGGCTCTGTAGATGGGTTTTCCATCAGCGTCCAATTTACTCATATTACTTCGTTGAATTTCGTCAAAAATTGCTTCAATTTTATCTTGAAAACCATGGGCAATAATGGTACCGCATAAAATATATAGCATATCACCTAAAGCGTCCCCCACCTCTATAAGATCTCCTTGCTTGGCGGCTTCCAAGTATTCTTCATTTTCTTCTTTCATTAAATTAAATCGAAGTGTTGAAATGGATTCAGGTAAAGCAGCGGTAGGTTTGTCTTCTATTCCGAGTCCGTAGGCTTCGTGAAACGTAGTAACGGCATTGATTGGTTTATTTAACATAGTGTCTTTGAATGTTTATGGATTATTTCTTTCTAAATTAGTCAAAAATTAAAAGATGTTTTCTTTTGGACAACTAATCTTTGCTTTGTGCTTTTTGATTGGATTTACACTAATCATTATTTTCTCTTATCGTTCCGATAAAAAAAATCAACCTTCCTATTTTAAAGGGAGCTATAAAATAGTCGTTGGATTTTTTATCGCCTTCAGCGCCTTGGTGTTGATCAAATATTTAACTCAAAAATGAAAACACTACTCCTTGTATTTTTAGGAGGAGGTGCGGGAAGTGCCTTCCGCTTTTTAATCAGTAAGTTTTTCTATATCAATAAGGGTAGTTTTCCGTGGTCCACCTTACTTGCAAATTATATAGGCTGCCTACTCATCGGTCTAATGGTTGGATGGGCATTGAAAAACGACAGTTTTCGTTCTGACCTTTATTTCTTTACTGCTGTGGGTTTTTGTGGTGGATTGACCACCTTTTCCACTTTTAGCTTAGAAAACATGTTCTTTTTGCGCTCTGGAGACTACCCCAGTTTGATAGGATACACCCTCTTGAGTGTTCTAGGAGGTCTGCTTTTCGTATATATAGGACATGCTTTATTTAAACTTATCGCCTAGCCCCCCTTTTTTTTGCTTATTTCATAAATTTTATATTTATATTTTATTATACCCCTATTTTTTAGGGGTATATTTTTTTTAAACTATAAAAATAAAATATATACCCCTATTATTTTATGGGTCAAAATAAATTAGATCTAAGTTTGTCGAAAAATAAACTATATCTAATGAAAACATTAAACACCATCATCGCACTCGCAATTTTTACCATTGCATTGATCCCTACCACCTTAAGAGCTCAGGAAGAAGACAGTACTCCCGAGGCCACCTTCAATTTCAGTGGTACGGTAGACACGTATTTCAGAGCCAGCTTTACTGAAGACCCTGTAGCACCAGGAACGTCTTTTGCCAACCTCAATGGGTTTGCACTAGGGATGGCCAACTTCATCGTTTCCTACGAAGGAGAAAAATCAGGCTTTGTTGCCGATGTTGTGTTTGGGCCTAGAGGTTCAGATGCTGTATTCGGTTCAGTAGGAAATTCCTCTGAACTTGTCAACCAGTTGTACGCTTACTATAATATAGCAGACGGGGTAACAGTTACTATGGGTAATTTCAACACCTTCTTAGGTTATGAAGTGATCTCTCCCGCAGCAAACTTTAACTACTCTACGTCCTATATGTTTTCTTATGGACCTTTTTCTCATACAGGGTTGAAATTTGACTTTGAACTAGCTGAGGACATTTCCTTAATGTTGGGGGTATTCAACCAAACCGATGAAACGGAGGCGAACTACTCGCGTTATACTGCTTTTGGAGCACAGCTTGGTCTTTACGGTCAGTACATCAATTTCTTGGGCGGAAAAGACTATGCTCAAATTGATTATACCGGAGGATTTGATCTCGGCGACAGTTTCTTCTTAGGAATCAATGCCACCTCAGCAACGCTGAGCGGAGATAAGGGATTTGCCGGTGTGGCACTTTACCCACAACTGACCGCCAGCGACAGCTTTGCGATTGGTTTAAGAGGGGAATTCTTCTCTGAAACGGATGGATTCGGAGCTTTAGTATCCGAAGGAGATGCGGACAACTTTTCGCTTACCCTTACCGGAAGCTATACTTCTGGAAACTTTATGTTCAAGCCTGAATTGCGAATTGACAGTGCTTCCTCAGAAATATTTGCCATCAGCCCTACCAAAACCTCAGACAGTTTAGCCTCATTTGTGATGGCCATGATCTATTCATTCTAAAAACCTAAAACAAACGCATCATGAAAAAAATAGAAGCAATAATCAGAAAGTCAAAATTTGATCAAGTCAAGGAGGCGCTCCACAATGTTGAAGTAAACTTCTTTAGCTACTGGGACGTAACCGGAGTTGGAAATGAAAAAGAGGGACATGTATATCGAGGAATCTCTTACAGCACTTCTGAAATTCAAAGAAGATTTCTTTCTATCGTGGTCAATGACGATTTTGTTCAACCCACGATCGACGCCATTTTAAAATCGGCAGCAACAGACAGCGTGGGGGATGGAAAAATATTCATACTCCCTGTAGAAGAAGCGTATCGAATTCGTACCGGAGAAAAAGGCGGTAAATCACTTAACTAACTAATAAAAAATAAACTAAATCATTATGGAAACTGCACTATTTACAGCTAACAACGTATGGATGATGCTCTGTACAGCTCTTGTATTTTTTATGCACCTTGGATTCTCCTTTCTTGAAATAGGACTGACAAGACAAAAAAATGCAGTAAATATTTTATTTAAAAACTTTTTTGTCATCACCTCCGGTTTGTTGCTTTACTGCATCGGTGGATTTAACCTAATGTATCCAGGGTTTGAAGAAGGCGCTATGGGCTTCTTTAAATTTGCTGGCTTCGGAATAACAGCTCCAGAAGGGGGCATGACCGTAGACTATGCAAGTGGAGGATACACTTGGTGGACTGACTTTCTTTTCCAAGGCATGTTTGCCGCTACTGCCGCAACGATAGTTTCAGGAGCTGTGGCCGAACGAATCAAACTCAACAGTTTTATGCTCTTTTCAATTGTCTATGTAGGGGTTGTATACCCCATCATCGGATCTTGGAAATGGGGCGGTGGGTTTTTAGACCAATGGGGATTTTATGATTTTGCTGGATCTACCCTAGTTCACTCTGTGGGGGGTTGGGCTGCTTTAATCGCCATTTACCTTTTAGGAGCACGTATTGGGAAATTTGGTAAAGACGGCAAACCCAATGCAATACCTGGGCACAACATACCCCTTGCAGCAGCGGGTGTGCTCATTCTCTGGTTGGGTTGGTTTGGGTTTAACGGGGGTTCTGTACTTTCCGCTGATCCAGAACTGACTTCACTCACTCTAGTAACTACGTGTTTGGCTGCAGCAGCTGGGGGAATTTCTTCAGCACTTTTTTCTAATGTACTGTACAAAAATTTCGATCTAACTATGTTTATGAATGGCGTGTTAGGAGGACTTGTGGGTATCACAGCTGGCGCTGATCAAATGAGTCCTACTGACGCCATTTTAATAGGACTGATTGCAGGGGTCATTATCGTACTTGGCATTTCATTAATCGACAGACTCAAATTGGATGATCCTGTTGGTGCCGTAGCTGTTCACTTGATTTGTGGTATTTGGGGGACACTCGCAGTGGGTATCTTTGGTGCTATGGCGGGAGTAGAACAATTTATCGCCCAACTTATTGGTGTAGGTATCGTAGGGGCATTCTCTTGTACAACTGCTTTTATTATTCTATTTGCCATCAAGAAAACCATGGGACTTCGTGTTGATTCGGACGAAGAACTCAAAGGGCTTGATTTAATGGAACACGGAATGGATGCTTATTCCGACTTTAGATTAAACCAACATTAAGCTATTAACCCTATTCATCAACGATTGACAACCGAACCTCCTGATAAAATCAGGAGGTTTTTTTTATATATATTTAGGGAAAATAAAAAATATGCAAAAACTACTCCACCTCCTCATAATCGGATGTTTCTTTATAGGGTATTCACAAGAAACAGAAGACCCTTCCGTCGAAGGACCTTTTTCACAATTGATTATCAGAGGAGCTACCCTAATTAATGGAAACGGTGCTCCTCCAATTGGTCCGGTAGACATTACCGTGGAACATGATAAAATAGTAGGAATCGATGTAGTGGGTTATCCGGGGGTTGAAATTAATGAAGCCAAAAGACCCAAGCTCAAAACAGGGGGCAAAGAAATTGATGCTCATGGACAGTATGTCCTCCCCGGCTTCATCGACATGCACGGGCATATAGGTGGGGTATCACAAGGAGCCGACTGGGAATATGTTTTTAAATTATGGCTTGCCCATGGGGTGACTACCGTAAGAGAGCCGAGCGGTCGTGGTGTTGAGTACACTACCGATCTGAAGCAAAAAAGTAAGAAAAATGAAATTATTGCCCCTCGAATTTTAGCTTATACAGGATTCGGACAGGGGAGTAAAAAACCAATTAGTACTGCTGAAGAAGCACGTGAGTGGGTTCGTCAAAACGCAAAGAACGGAGCGGACGGCATTAAATTTTTTGGTGCTGAACCAGAAATCATGAAAGCTGGACTCGATGAAAATAAAAAATTAGGCCTTCGCTCTGCATGTCATCATGCTCAATTAAGTGTAGCCCGCTGGAATGTACTCCACTCTGCCAGAGCCGGACTGACGACTATGGAGCATTGGTATGGACTGCCCGAAGCCTTATTTAACGACCGAACGGTTCAAAATTACCCCCTAGATTATAACTATCAGAATGAACAACACCGTTTTGGTGAAGCTGGTAAACTTTGGAAACAAGCTGCTGCGCCCTATACGGATCATTGGAATGCCGTACTGAACGAACTAATTGACTTAGATTTTACTCTGGTCCCTACATTCAATATTTATGAAGCAAGCAGAGATTTGCATCGAGCAAGACGTGCCGAATGGCATGAGGACTATACACTTCCCTCTTTATGGCGCTTTTATCAACCCAGTAAGATTTCACACGGTTCCTATTGGCATTTTTGGGGAACAGAAGAAGAAGTACAATGGAAAGAAAACTACAGCCTTTGGATGACTTTTATTAATGAATACAAAAACAGAGGAGGCCGCGTGACCACAGGATCTGATTCTGGATTTATATTTCAACTGTACGGTTTTGCCTACATCCGAGAACTGGAGTTACTCAGAGAAGCAGGTTTCCACCCCCTTGAAGTGATTCGAGCAGCCACTTTGAATGGAGCTGAAGCCCTAGGAATTGAAAATCAAACTGGTTCTGTCGAAATTGGCAAGGATGCTGATTTTGTGATAATAGCTGAAAATCCTCTGGAAAACCTAAAAGTACTTTACGGTACAGGCGCGATCAAATTGACGGAAGACAATGAAGTCGTTCGAGTAGGTGGGGTAAAATATACCATTCGCCAAGGAGTGGTATACCATGCCAAAAAACTACTTTCCGAAGTAAAACAGATGGTAGATACGGCTAAAGAAAAAGAAAATTTTAAACTCACCCAACCGGGAAAATAAGGTAAACCCTCATGAAACGACTCATTTTACTGGTGCACTGTCCAGACAAAAAAGGAATCATTGCAGCAGTTACGAATTTTATACACCAACGAAATGGAAATATTGTTTATATCGATCAGTATGTAGACCGAATCCAAGGTGCTTTTTTTATGAGAATTGAAGTGGAAGGAGACTTTGACCCTTCTAATTTTACTGCATTCCAAACTACTTTTAAAAGTGAGTTGGGTGATCCCTTCCAAATGTCATGCAGCTTTTATTTGGCCGATGTACTGCCTAAAATGGCTGTTTTTGTGTCCAAATACGACCATTGTCTATACGATATTTTAGCCCAGCAAAGTTCTGGTAAATTGGCTTGTACTATTCCCTTTATCGTTAGCAATCATAAAGATTTGGAGCCCATAGCCAAACAGTTTAATATTCCATTTTATCACATCGCAGTTACCAAAGACAATAAAGAAGCAGCAGAAACAAAACAACTCGAATTACTAAAAAAATACGAGGTCAACTGCATCGTTTTGGCTCGGTATATGCAAATCGTTTCAAGCAGAATTATTGAGGTTTACCCATCAAAAATCATCAACATTCACCATTCTTTTTTACCGGCTTTTCCTGGAGCCAAACCTTACCATTCAGCCTTTCAACGAGGGGTAAAAATCATCGGTGCTACCAGCCACTATGTGACTGAAGAACTGGATGCGGGTCCCATCATTGAGCAAGACACCATTCGGGTTTCTCACGGACACGAAGTCAAAGACTTTATTTTAAAGGGACAAGATTTGGAACGGATCGTATTGCTCAGAGGGTTAAAGTTGCACTGCGAACGCAAGATCATGACCTATAATAACAAGACCATAGTCTTCAATTAATCAAGACTGAAGAAAGTGTAAAAGTCCGGTGTTGAATTGTTCGGGTTGGTCGATATTGACCACATGCCCAGACTTTTTCAAGGTTAGCAAGCTGGAATATTGATGCAGACTTACTATTTTCTTTACAAAAGGCAAAAACATATAATCTTGGCTTCCCATAATGTATAGGGTAGGTATCTTTACCTCTCTTTTTCTTATTTTTTCCAGCAAAGGCAGTAGACTAGCGGTTAATTTATACCACTTTCTAAATTCATTTTCTGATATCTTTTTGGCTTCACGAATAAATAAGGCTCGGGAACGTCTATGTGCCTTATAAGGCATAATGACATAAGCGAAAAAAGTATAAATCCAGATGAAAGGGAGTATGGTTTGCGTCAACTTCCCTAAAAACATCAGGATTCTGGACTGCAGGTTTAGATTAATAATCGCCCCTCCCAGACCAATTTTTTCAATCCGATCCGGATGTGAATGTATCATTTTTTGGATCAATATGCTTCCTAAAGAAATTCCTACAAAATGAGATCGTTTGATTTTTCGATGATCCAATACTTCAATTAAATCTGATATGATGAGGTCAAAGGAGTAGATTAATTCCTCTGGTGAATCACCAGATTTACCATGACCTCTAAGGTCGATCAAGAGGACATTAAAATAGGCTTTAAAAAACCGAACCTGATTGAACCATATGGAAGAGTTTCCTCCAGCGCCGTGAACGAAGGTTACCCATTGTTTGGATTCGTTTTCAGAAGTATAGATGGTATGATGCAGCACTAGACTAGATTTTTTTGAGACAAATACATTGCCATTTCTTCTTGCAATTTTTGAGCCTCTCGGGCTGCAGTCGCAGCAAAATCTTCCGTTTGAGAGGCATAAATAATTCCTCTAGAAGAATTGACTAACAATCCACACTGCGAAGTCAAACCTGCTTCTGCAACCGCTTTTAAACTACCGCCTTGAGCCCCTACCCCGGGCACCAATAAAAAGGCGTCCGGAACAATCTTCCGTATGGATGCAATTGCAGAAGCTTTGGTAGCTCCGACTACATACATCAATTGTTCGGCTCCTTTCCATTCGAGGCTGAGACGCAACACTTTTTCGTACAGTTGTTCCCCCTCTGCTTCGGTAAACTGAAAATCAAAGGCTCCAGGGTTTGAGGTTAGGGCTAATAAAATTCCGTACTTCCCTTTGAAAGCTAAAAAAGGTTCCACAGCATCTTTACCCATATAGGGGGCTATAGTAACTGCATCTACCTCATAAGTTTCAAAAAAAGCCTTCGCATAGCGTGTGGCAGTATTTCCTATATCCCCTCTTTTGGCATCCGCAATCACAAAATGCTGGGGGTAATTTTGTTTTAAGTATTTAGCAATCTTATCAAATGCATGCCATCCTTTTAATCCGTAAGTTTCAAAAAAGGCAAGATTCGGCTTATAAGCAACCGCATAGGCATGCGTAGCATCGATGATTTCTTTGGCAAAACTAAAAAGAGGGTCCTCCTGTGCTTTCAGGTGTGGAGGAATTTTTTCTAAATCAATATCAAGTCCAACACAAAGGAATGACTTTTTGGCTTTGATCTGCTCAAAGAGGAATTCTTGTGTCATAGTACTTCTCCTGCTTCTTTAAGTTTTTCTGTATTTTGGTGCAATTGCAATTCGTCGATAAGTTTTTGGATGTCTCCATTGATTACATTGGGTAAATCGTATAGAGTGAGTCCAATTCGGTGGTCTGTTACTCGTCCCTGGGGGTAGTTGTAGGTTCTGATTTTTGCAGAACGATCACCAGAGGAAACAAGTGAATTTCGTTTTTCGGCATCTGATGCGAGTTTTTTGGACAATTCCAACTCGTACAATCTTGATCGCAAAACTTTCAAAGCCTTGTCTTTATTTTTGTGTTGGGATTTTTGGTCTTGACATTGTGCCACGATACCCGTTGGCTCGTGGGTTAATCGCACCGCAGAATAGGTCGTGTTTACCGACTGTCCTCCCGGTCCCGAAGAACAGAAATAATCGATTCGAACCTCATTCATGTCAATTTCAACATCAAATTCTTCCGCTTCAGGCAGTACCATGACCGTAGCGGCAGAGGTATGAACTCGACCTTGGGTTTCGGTTTGCGGTACACGCTGTACACGATGCACTCCCGACTCGTATTTCATGGTACCGTACACATCTTCACCTGAGACCTCAAAAATGACCTCTTTAAAGCCGCCTGCAGTACCTTCGCTCGAATCAACAAAACTGACGTTCCAGCCTTTTGTTTGACAGTATTTGGTGTACATTCGATACAAATCACCCGCAAAAATGCTGGCTTCATCCCCCCCTGTTCCCGCGCGGATTTCAACCACTACATTTTTGGCATCTTCAGGATCTTTAGGGATCAACAAAAATTTAATTTCCTCTTCAAGTTTAGGAATTTGTTCTTTGGCTGTCTCTACCTCCATTTTTGCCATTGCTAGCATCTCTTCGTCTTGCTCCTCCTTGAGTAATTGCTCGGCTTCCTCAAGATTGGAAAGCAAGGTTTTGTAAGCTTTGATCTTTTCAACCATTAGAGAAAGATCTTTATACTCCCTATTGAGTTGAATGTAACGCTTTTGGTCTGCGATAACGTCTGGCTGAATGATTAAATCAGAAACCTCGTCAAAGCGTTGTTGGATAATGTGAAGTTTTTCTATCATGGAAGTACAAATTTACAAATTGTCGAGATAAAACTCGCTTATTCTTTAATGACAATTCAACTGTATACAAACCCTTTTTTTTGATGACAGCAACCTAATCATAGCGTTTGTTGATTCTCGTGTTGAGCCAAACCAATTCACCTTTACCCTTACTTGAAAAAAAACTTGAGTAAAAACAGAAGAAAAAAAGCTTTTACACCAACCCTTTTATGAGTATTGATAAGATCCGTAGGGGGTTATGAGGTCAAGTTTTTTGGAAGTAGCTGCTTCTACACGACCTACCACCTTTGCCTCAACATTAAAGCTTTTTGAGATTGAAATGATTTCATCTGCCTGTGAAGGGGCAACATAAAATTCCATTCGATGTCCCATATTAAAGACTTGATACATTTCTCTACCCGAGGTGCCCGATTCTTTTTGAATCAGATCAAAAAGAGGAGGAACAGGAAAAAGGTCATCTTTTATGACATGCAAATTGTCGATAAAATGTAAAATTTTTGTTTGAGCACCTCCGCTGCAATGAATCATTCCGTGTATCTGACTGCGGTCTAGGGTTTGAAAAATCTGATGCACAATGGGAGCATAGGTTCGTGTGGGAGAAAGCACCAATTTACCCACATCAAGAGGCACTCCTTCTAAAACATCTGTTAGTTGTTTGGTTCCGGAATAAACAAGCGTATCGGGCACCGAAGGATCGAAACTCTCTGGGTATTTGGCTGCCAAGGCTTTTGAAAACACATCGTGTCTCGCTGAAGTAAGGCCGTTGCTCCCCATCCCCCCGTTGTATTCCGTTTCATAGGTTGCCTGTCCAGAGGAAGAAAGTCCTACAATCACATCTCCTGCTTGTATGGCAGCATTGTCAATAATGTCTTTTCTATGCAAACGAGCCGTTACCGTAGAATCGACTATAATACTTCTGACCAAATCACCCACATCGGCAGTTTCGCCACCAGTGCTGTAAATGGAAACCCCCCATTTATTGAGTGTTTCTAACAGCTCTTCAGTTCCTTCGATTATCGCAGCGATTACCTCTCCGGGAATGTGATTTTTATTCCTACCAATGGTGGAAGAAAGTAAAATATTTTGCGTTGCACCCACACAGAGCAAATCATCCGTATTCATAATGAGTGCATCTTGAGCAATTCCTTTCCATACGGACAGGTCCCCCGTTTCTTTCCAGTACATATAGGCAAGCGAAGATTTAGTTCCCGCCCCGTCAGCATGCATGACAAGAGCATGATCCTCGCTTCCGGTCAGCACATCAGGAATGATCTTACAAAAAGCTCTAGGATAAAGCCCTTTGTCAACATTTTTAATCGCTTGATGAACGTCTTCTTTTTGGGCTGAAACGCCCCGCTGAGCATACCGGTCGGACATATACTGATTTTATGCAAAAATAAAGGTTTTAGCTAAATCAGAGGTGCGTAGGGAAGGATACTTATTAACGGACAAACAACAACTCTCTATATTTTGCTAGGGGCCATAAAGTATCTTCCACGGTAAGCTCTAATTTGTCACACTGATAACGGATACTGGTCAAAAAAGGCTTTACAGTTTCAGCGTATTGAAGTGCTTTTTTATGAAAATCAGTGGTGGCATTTGCTTTTTTACGGGCATTAGTCATCTGGGTCACCCCGTCGTTTATTTCAGCGATATAGCTCGATATTTTTTCAAGAATTACAAGTTGTTCACTCGCAAACTCTTTATACGAAGCGCCATAAATTTCTTTCAACCCCCCTATGTTTTCTATCAACATATTTTGATACCGAATGGCCGTTGGGATGATGTGGTTTCTAGCCATATCACCCAGTGTTCTAGATTCGATTTGTACGGTAGAAATATAAGCCTCAAGATCTACCTGATAACGTGCATTCAATTCTCTTTCAGAAAAAATATGAAGTCCCTCAAAAAGGGCTACGGATTCCAAAGACACATAACTGGGAAGGGCTTTGGGTGTGGTTAGCGCAACCGTTGGTTTTGTTTTGGTGTGATCAATCGACAATTCAGGCTTAATGGATGAAATTGTTTCTCTTAGAACGTTGAAAATGGCATCGTCTTTTTTCATTTTCTTTCCCTCAATTAGCTGATCTACTGCAACTTTAAAATTCAATAATTGTTCGGTAACCACGGCGTTCAATACCGTAATTAATTTGGAGCAATTGGATTTAGACCCCACCGTACGAAATTCAAATTTATTTCCAGTAAAAGCAATGGGAGCAGTCCTGTTTCTATCAGTATTGTCTAGTAAAATTTCAGGAATTTTTCCAATAACGTTCAATTTCAAATCTGTTTTCTCTTCTGGAGAAAGTTTTCCTTTGGAGACATTTTCAAGATCCTCTAAAACCTCTAATAGGTAATTTCCAATAAAAACCGAAAGCTCTGAGGTTGGCGCCTCGTTAAAGCCAATTCGCAAATCGTTAGAGGCAGAAACTGTGGAGGCTTTAATCAAGTCTTTATAGTGCAAAACGGCTGCAATGGTATTGATAAAAAACGAAAGAAACTGAAGACTGCTCATTGGAGTCTTCCCGGGGCTAAGAAGGTTTGTTCCAGTATTGGTGTTTAACGACCAATTAATGTGTTTTCCGGAGCCGTTGATTTTATCAAAGGGTTTTTCATGAAAAAGCACTACAAAATTATGTTTGTACGCCACCTTATTCATAAGGTCCATCAGTAAGGTGTTGTGATCTACTGCCAAGTTTGCATTTTCAAACACTGGAGCTACTTCAAACTGACTGGGTGCTACCTCATTATGTCTTGTTTTAATGGGAATTCCTACTAATTTGGATTCGTATTCAAGCTCATTGAGAAAATGACTCACCCGAGAAGGAATGGAACCAAAATAATGGTCGTTGAGCTCCTCGCCTTTGGAGGGGGCATGCCCCAAGAGGGTTCTTCCGGTCAGCATCAGATCGGGACGGGTAAGTGCTAGGCTTCGATCAATTAAAAAATACTCTTGTTCCCAGCCTAAGGTTGCATGAACTTTCGAAATGTTTTTATCAAAAAAACGACAGATTTCCACTGCGGCTTCATCCAGCTTTTGAAGGGATTTTAAAAAAGGGGTTTTGTAATCCAAAGCCTCTCCGGTATAGGAAACAAAAATGGTAGGAATACAAAGGGTGTTTTCAAAAATAAATGCAGGCGATGTGGGGTCCCAAGCGGTGTATCCTCGAGCCTCAAAAGTGTTTCGAATCCCTCCGCTAGGAAAACTTGAAGCATTTGGGATTTGCTGTACCAGTTGATTTCCATCAAACTTTTCAATTTGATTACCGAAAGCATCTAAATCAAAAAAGGATTCGTGTTTTTCAGCAGTTGCACCTGTAAGCGGTTGAAACCAATGCGAATAGTGTGAAGCACCTTTACTGATGGCCCAGGTTTTCATAGCCGATGCGATTTGATCCGCTAAAAGCGCACTCATTTGACTCCCCTTTTCGATGCATTGCTCCATCTGTTCAAATGCTTTTTCACTGATGAATTTCTGCAGCTGTTTTGGGTTGAGTACATTGGAGGCAAATTCAATGTCTGTCAATGCCCCTCCTTTAGTTGCTCTTGGGGGCTTAGCCAGTTCTTCTAGACTTTTTTTTCGTAAGGTTTGCATGAGCTGTGGGCGAGATAATTTTAGAATGTAAAGTTACTTATTTTGAATTTTTTACAATGATTTCTTTTAAAAATGATAAAAAATAAATTTTACCCCTAAAAAAATAGGGTGTTCATAAAAATTTAATATTGTTAACTTCTTTAAGCCACTGACTTATTGGGGGGGTAAATTTATATTTTATTTTTGTGTAAAATTTTTAAATCATGAGTAAAGCTAAACTAGAGTACATATGGTTGGATGGGTACCAGCCTACTGCAAATCTTCGCAGCAAAACAAAAATTGTAACCGATTTTAAGGGAACTTTAGACGACTGTCCTATGTGGTCATTTGACGGATCCTCTACACGTCAGGCAGAAGGAAATGCCTCAGACTGTCTTTTAAAACCCGTTGCATTATATGAAGATCCCGATCGCAAAAACGGATGGTTGGTAATGACAGAAGTTCTCAATGCTGACGGAACTCCTCACCCTTCAAACGGTCGTGCTACTATAGATGATGATGATGATGATTTTTGGTTTGGATTTGAGCAAGAATACTTCTTGTGGGATCCCGAAACCAATCTTCCTCTAGGCTTTCCAAGAGACCAAACCCCACAAGGTCAATTTTATTGTTCCGTAGGTGCTAAAAATGCTTTTGGTAGAGAAATGATCGAAGAGCATTTAGACCAATGCTTGGAAGCTGGAATTAACGTAGAAGGAATTAATGCCGAAGTTGCTTCAGGACAATGGGAATACCAATGTTTTGCTAAAGGTGCAAAGCAAGCAGGTGATGAAATTTGGATTTCAAGATACTTACTTGAGCGTCTTGGTGAAAAATATGGACTTGCCATCAATTGGCATCCAAAACCACTGGGTGCTACAGACTGGAACGGATCAGGTATGCATGCCAACTTCTCTAATGAAGTATTAAGAACATGTGGTTCTAAAGAGGTGTATAAAAAAATCTGTGAAGCTTTCCGTCCTGTTGTAAAAGAACACATAGAAGTTTATGGAGCGCACAATGAAGAGCGTCTGACCGGAGCACACGAAACTCAGTCCATAAACGAGTTTAGTTTTGGTGTATCTGACCGAGGAGCTTCAATTCGTATTCCAATCTTGACGGTTGAAAAAGGCTGGAAAGGATGGTTAGAAGATCGTAGACCTGCTTCAAACGGTGATCCGTATAAGATCGCTTCTAGAATCATCAAAACGGTTAAATCTGTCTAAGTAAATTTTTCAGATACCGAATTTAAACTTGCATCCTCAAGCCTCAGCTTGGGGATGTTTTTTTTACCCAAACATTTGATTTAAAAAGAACCCATATACCACCAGTAAACACAGTCCCTCAAAACGTCCCAACCACATTTTTTTTGGCAGAAACACCAAAGGCAAAATCAGCAACGATACACCAATCATCCAAATAAAATCAATATCTAAAAGACTAAGATCCTTTACCCTGACAGGATGAATCATTGCAGTAACTCCCATAACCGCAAGAATATTGAAAATATTAGAGCCGATGAGATTTCCTATTGAGATTGCTTTTTCCTTGTTAATAATTGCAATTATAGAAGCCGAAAGTTCTGGGATGCTGGTTCCAATAGATACTACCGAAATACTGATGATGCGTTCACTTACCCCTAAAGATTTTGCTAATAAAACAGCAGAGCTAACGAGCACTTCAGATCCCAACCACAAAAAAAAGCCTCCAGCAAAAAATACAAGCCCCAAGGCTGCCCATGACCTTCTATTTTCTTGAACTTCCACCAGCTGATCTTCGACCACTGCCTTTTTCTGAAAAAGCAAAATATACATCAAAAAAAGAATCAGCAAAACAAACAAAACCCCTCCTTCTAGTTGATCTAAAGACGCATCTGCTTGAAGGAAAAAATAAAAAAACAGCGTTGCAACCATCATGATGGGCCAATCCACTTTGTAAAAACTTGGGGTCACTTTTATGGGCGAGATGACTAAGATGATACCTAATACTAAAGCCAAATTAGCAATATTCGACCCGACCACGTTTCCTAAAGCCAAATCGGGATAACCTTTCATTGCAGACTTTACGCTTACAATCAGTTCTGGAGCGGATGTAGCAAAAGAAACTACTGTCATACCGATTACAATTTTTGGGATGTTGATCCGCAGAGACAAAGCAACGGCCGCTTCCAAAAGCCAGTCGCCTCCTTTAATCAGAAGTATAAGTCCAATAAAAATTGCAACGAAGTCCATATAAAAACCCACAAGATACAGTAAGTTTTTATCTGATGCATTTTTTTTAAAATGAAATCAATAAGTTCCATATAAATCTGTAATTTATCTATATTTGCACCCATCAAACGGCCTCGTAGCATAACTGAATAGTGCACTTGATTACGGCTCAAGAGGTTGCAGGTTTGAATCCTGCCGAGGTCACGAAAAAAAAGAGGGAAATTTAGATCCCTCTTTTTTTTAACCTAACCGTTTGCATCTCTTTTATTTGGTAGTATAAATGGTTATTTCTTTTATCAAAAGAATTAAACAAATTAATTTGTGTTTTAATTACACTTAAAGTAAATTTGCACTTTCATTTTTTTAAAATGAATTGGTTTATAGTTAATATGAGGGGCTCGAAAGAGCCCCTTTTTTAATTTATCCAGCTCACCAATCCATCTTGTTTAAAGTTGATTAAAAATCACGGTAGGATCCGCTCAAAAAGACATTGGCTTCTTCTTCCTTAAACAAGGCCTTTTCGCTGTCCCAATGGAGGGTTTTATTAGGGAAACGTCCCGCGATAACGCCGAGTAAAATGGTTTCAGTCAACCGTGCAGCATAGGAAAAAGGTGCAGATACTTGATCCTTGCCGAGACAAGCGTCCACAAACTGATGGTAGTGTTTGGGCGCATCTCTTTCGTAATCGTTTTGAGTCGTTCCTAGCGAGCCGTTTGGATCGTATTTTGATACCTCTATTTCTTGATATGCACCGTCAACGATTAGTTTGGGAAGCTCCATGAAATGCGGTAATAGCAAGCGCCCTTTTTCCCCTATAAACATGGCGCCTTGCAAAGGCAGCTTGTCCTTGTTAGGGAGTTTTAGCTCTTTGTTAGATGAAGGCGCCCCTGGGCCATCCGACCAAACCCAGGTTAGGGTTTCTGCCGTATACTTTGTACCGGGAAAGGTATAGGTCACGTTATTGTTTTCTGGAAAACCAAATCCGTTTGGTTTTCTGCACTTGTTTTGGATTGTCATCGGCACATCAAGTGCAAGTGCATTATAGGGCGTATCAAAAATATGAACCCCCATATCTCCCAAAGTTCCACAACCATAATCCACCAATTTTCTCCAATTTCCGGGATGGTAAACAGTTTCTTTATAAGGGCGCTCTGGAGAGGTGCCTAGCCACAAGTTCCAGTCTAAATGATTTGGTACGGGATCTTCTCCCTTTGGGACCGGTCCGTCATACCCCCAGTTTTTGGGGGACCACGCATGTACTTTATGTACTTTTCCGATAATTCCGGACTGAATCAACAAAGTAGCAAGTTTATAATCGTAGAAGGAATGGACTTGAATTCCCATTTGCGTGACTAAATTTTTCTTTTCTGCTAACTGCCGCATGGCCCGAGCCTCAGAGACATAATGCGTTAAGGGCTTTTGACAATACACAGGTTTATCCATCTCCATGGCCAAAAGCGAGGCTGGAGCATGCGTATGATCGGGAGTAGAAACCACGACCGCATCAATTTCATCTGCCATATTTTTAAGCAAGTCTCTGTAATCGGAAAAAGTTTTTGCATTGGGATAAAGTTGCTGTGCCGCATTCAAATTGTTTTGATCTACATCACATAATGCGATCACATCAACTGCTTCGTGAGAGGCAATTGACTTAAGATCTGCCGCTCCCATGCCCCCTACTCCAATGTGAGCAGTTCGCAAACGTTTGGTTCCCTTGGTCATTGCGAAAATTGAAGAAGGCAGTAAAGCGGTTCCGGCTAATGCTGCCGATGTTTTTATAAAATCTCTTTTTTTCATTTGGTTACAGTTTCAAAAGTTGTGAATGTATCGAGCTTAATTTTCTAAAAAATAAAATTAATACAACTCAGTTAAGATACTAAAAAAAAGTAGGTTTTTACAAGCTCTATAATAAATTCCATAGCTAAAGTTGAGTTCGCAAAGAGGCAACAAATTCGTTTTTTTTCACGAAAACAAATTTTATTTTAAAAATTTAATTTTTTTACTTCTAAATCTATATATTTGGGTATAATAAAACGTAAAATGAAAACAATCAAATCTTTCCTTACGTCAGTTGCTGTAATCATCTCAATTTTCGCTTCTCATGCCCAGACAAGCGAAAATCCATGGGCTATTGCTGTTGGCGCTGACCTCATTAACCTTCAGGGCAAAAATGTCGACTCAAAATTAAAATTTGGTGCTCCTGCACTCAGCCTCTCCCGCTATTTGGGTGCTGGATTTTCTGTTGGCGCACAATATGCCATCGGAAATGCCGAAAACAACAATGTAGATTTAAATTATAGCTCTATTGACGGTGTAGTCAAATACAACCTGTCGGAAGGCAATGTACTCCCCTACCTCTTTGCAGGATACGGCTTGAGTAGATTTGCTGAAGGAGATGACAAAGAAGGATTTTTTCCTTCAACTGAGTCAGGGAGAACCATTTCTGGTGGTATCGGAGTTAACTTTTATCTAGATGATAATTTTGCAGTCAATTTGAGTACCTCCTACCGAGGGGTATCCGAGGAGGACAGTTACAACCACCTTCAACACATTATCGGTTTAAGTTACAATTTTGGAGCTGGTGATGCGGACAAAGATGGAGTTCCCGATGAAAAAGATACTTGTCCAGATGTTCCTGGTTTAAAAGAATTTGACGGATGTCCCGACACAGACGGCGACGGTATTCCAGACAACAAGGATCGTTGTCCTGAGGAAGCCGGTACTGAAGCCCTTCAAGGTTGCCCTGATGGCGACGGAGATGGGGTGGCTGATATTGATGATGCTTGTCCAGAAAAAGCAGGCTCAGCGAGTATGAATGGCTGTCCAGACAGTGACGGAGACGGTGTAGCTGACAATGTAGACCGTTGTCCAGAAGAGGCCGGCGATCCTCAAAACGCAGGGTGCCCTTGGGCAGATCGCGATGGAGACGGTGTGCCTGATAAAGACGATCAATGTCCAGACGAGCAAGGCAGTACAGCCAACAACGGTTGTCCTGATCAGCCTACTGCTTTAATTGAATTCATTAACAGTGACCACAATCGCTTCTTGTTCTCAGCAAGCAGCAGCCAGTTAAGCTCAGAAAATAAAGAGAACTTAGAACAACTGAAAGCTTTGTTAATGCAATATCCTAATGTGAGCATTACCGTAGAAGGACATGCCTCTAGCGACGGAAGTACAGCCTACAACCAAAAACTTTCAGAGCAACGTGCAGCCGCTCTTAAAGATCATCTTACCTCAATAGGTGTTGCTGGTGATAGAATCCAAACCATTGGCTATGGAGAAACTAAACCCATAGAAGACAACAATACCATGAATGGTAGAAAAAGCAACAGAAGAGCTGAGATCAACCGAAGTGCTCAATTAAAAATTAACTAGTTTAAAATACGAATCAAATGAAAGCCTCCCTTTTTGGGAGGTTTTTTTTTAAATTAGCTTATTAACAATTCAAAAAATGAAAAAATTATTTTTAGCTCCCCTATTCTTTTTTGCCCTAAGCCTTTCTGCACAGGACAGAAAAATCCCGGTAGATACTCTCGTAATCACTAATCATACCACCAAAATAAAAGGTGAAACGGTAGCCTATCAGGCTCAAACCGGAACCCAACCTGTATGGAATGCAGAAGGAAAGCCCATAGCAACTTTATTTTACACTTATTATAAAAGAACGGACAGCAAAAATGAAACTGAAAGACCTCTGATTTTTTCATTTAATGGGGGACCAGGATCTGCGTCGGTCTGGATGCATTTGGCATATACAGGACCTCGGATTCTAAAAATTGACGAAGAAGGCTATCCCGTTCAACCTTATGGTTACAAAAGTAATCCCAACTCTCTTTTAGACGTGGCAGACATTGTTTTTATTAATCCGGTAAATACAGGTTACTCTAGAATGCTCGAAGTAGACGGAGAAATGCCCGATCGCAAACAATTTTTTGGAATAAACGAAGACATTGCCTATTTGGCCGAATGGCTTACCACCTTCGTGAGCAGAAAAGGGCGCTGGGAATCACCTAAATATTTAATTGGAGAAAGCTATGGCGGAACCCGTGTAATGGGACTCTCTGCAGCCTTACAAGAATCTCAATGGATGTATCTCAATGGAGTGATCATGGTGTCTCCAGCAGATTATAAGGTTATTCGTGTGGGAGGACCGGTATCTTCAGCAATGAACTTGCCCTACTTTGCGGCTGCGGCTTGGTTTCACAAAAAACTACCTGCTTCACTTCAACAAAAGGATCTAACGGAAATGTTACCCGAAGTAGAAGACTTTACCATCAACAAATTGATTCCTGCTATCACTAAAGGTGGATTTATTACCGAAAATGAAAAAATGGAGGTTGCCCATACAATGTCTCAGTACTCTGGCCTTTCCCTTGAGTCTATTCTTCAGAATAATTTGGATGTCCCTACTCGATTTTTTTGGAAAGACCTGTTGAGAGACCAGGGGGTTACTATAGGACGGTTGGATTCACGGTATTTGGGTATCGACAAGAAAGACGTGGGTATGGGTCCAGACTATAGCGCTGAACTCACTTCTTGGTTGCACTCGTTTACTCCTGCAATAAACCATTACATCCGCAAAGAACTTAAGTTTAGCACAGATATCAAATACAATATGTTTGGACCTGTACATCCTTGGAACAACGACAATGACAATACACGAGAAGACCTGCGAAGAGCTATGGCTGAAAACCCTTATTTAAAAGTACTTTTCCAATCGGGTTATTACGATGGAGCAACCACTTATTTCAATGCGAAATACACCATGTGGCAAGTAGATCCCAGCGGAAAAATGAAAGACCGTTTTTATTTTAAAGGCTACCGCAGCGGACACATGATGTATTTGCGAAACGAAGATCTGATCAAAGCGAATGAAGATATCCGCAACTTTATAGAGGAGACTTCTTCCAAAGGCAAGGCCGCTAAATACTAGACATCACAGCGACGAACCGCATCAGCTAAAGATTTAAGTCCCTTTTCAGTCTTGTCTTTAGGAATGAATTCTTGTGCTACATATCCTTGGAATCCTGTGGCTACAATTGCCTCCATAATGGCAGGATAATACAATTCTTGTGACTCGTCAATCTCATTTCTTCCGGGTACTCCCGCCGTATGAAAATGACCGTAGTGTTTTTGGTTTTCCTTTATCGTCCGTATTACATCTCCTTCCATGATTTGCATGTGGTAGATGTCATATAATAATTTAAAATTATCTGAATTCAGGGCTTCGCAGAGGGCAACCCCCCAAGGAGAATTATCACACATATAATCCGCGTGATTTACTTTAGAATTAAGCAATTCCATATGCAATACAACGCCGTGTTGCGCTGCCAAGGGAAGAATTTCTTTCAATCCTTTAACACAATTTTCCAAGCCTGTTTTATCATCTATACCCCTTCTGTTTCCACTAAAGCAAATTAGATTGGTCCAGCCTGCCTCAGCGACCATTGGAATAAAACGCTTGTAATGTTTTATCAAATCCTCATGGAATTGTAGGTCGCACCAACCATTCGTCAAATTTCTGGTAGATATTCCCTCCAAATCTCCGTAACACATGGTGGAGGTTAACTTGTACTTTTTGAGGGTATCCCAGCCTTCCGCACCTATTAAATCAATGCCAACTAAACCCATTTGTTGTGCTTCTTGAGCTAAGGTCTCTAGAGGAATGTCATTAAAACACCATTGACAAACGGAATGATTGATGTTTCCTTTTAGGGGAGCGTATTCCTCTTCAGTGGTCATCAACTCAACTTTGGGCATGGCTAAAGCGCCAGACCCTAAGGCGATGGTTTTAATCGCATTTCTTCTGTTAATATTTTTTTTTGATTTCATAATTCAAGTCTAATGATTTCAATGTAATGAAAATTATCCAATCAGTGGTTTAATTGTTTTTCCCATTCCCATGCACTAGTAAGAGCCTCTTCCAAAGTGTGACGTGCTTTCCAGCCAATACACTGTTCTATTTTACTGGCATCTGCGTAGGCTGCTACTGTATCGCCGGGTCTTGGATCCGAAAGTTCATAGGGCACTTTTTCTCCCGTAGCCTTTTCAAAAGCTCGGATCAATTCCAATACGCTAACCCCTTTACCGGTCCCTACATTAAACACTTCACAGGGTTCTGTATTTTGTTTATTCAAAAGGTATTGCAAACTTTTTACATGGGCCTCAGCAAGATCTACAACATGTATATAATCACGAATGCAAGTACCGTCAGGCGTAGGATAGTTTGAGCCAAATACCTTAAGGATAGGACGAACTCCCCGAACCGTTTGTGTAAGAAAGGGAACCAAATTCTGCGGCACCCCGATAGGATATTCTCCAATTTTTGCCGAAGCATGGGCTCCTATAGGATTAAAATACCGCAATAAAATAGCCTTAAAGTCCGGATAGGCTTTACAACAGTCTTGAATGATCTGTTCTCCCATCCGTTTTGTATTTCCGTAGGGTGAGGTTGCTTCTTTTAAGGGTTCCTTTTCTCGAATCGGAAGGGTTTCCGATTGTCCGTAAACCGTGCAGGAAGAACTAAAAATAAAGGGAATAGCGTTAGCTGTAGCCTGCATTAGCAACTGTTGTAATCCGCCTACATTATTGCTGTAATAACGAAGGGGTTCAGCAACACTTTCACTTACCGATTTATAGGCAGCAAAATGAATGATTCCTTGGATATCAGGAAAATCATCAAACAATTCAGCCAACGCTGAGGCATCGCTCACATCCATTTGTCTGAAAAGAGGAGTTTTCCCTGTGATGGATTTGATGCCTTCCAAAACCTGAATTCTAGAATTTTCAAGGTTATCTACCAGGACAACTTCCATTCCATTTTGCAAGAGCACCGTAACCACATGCGATCCTATGTACCCTAACCCTCCCGTGATAAGTATTTTCAAAAAGTATTTAATTTAGGTCAATTCCCATCCTTTACGGTAATCTCTACCAACAAATTGGTTGGCTGATTCCATATTTTTAATTTTCATGGCATCTCCGTCCCAGAGTAATTTTTTTCTCCCTACAAACTGAGTACGTCCATTACTGCCTTCTTCCCTAAGCATATAACTTCGGATGGCAATATTTCCCATCAATACGGTTTCTGTAAGAGGTCCAGAATAATCAAAGGATGAGGTCAAAGATTGGTGCTCAGGACTGTTAAATCCTGCCTTACAAGCATCTACCCATTGACGTTGATGACCAAACTCGGGTTCCTCAACTTTTACTTTTTCAGCTGTGATCACCGGCTCTCCTTTAAGGTACATTTTAGGATCAGCTCCATAAGCATCACAGGTTATAACGCCTTTATCTCCTATCATCAACACTCCATTGGCCTCGATAGGCACATCTGCTGGGAGTAGGTCGGGATGGAAAGGCTTGATGCCTCCATCGGACCAAGTCATTTGAATAGGCGAAGGATTCTTTGCAGTGGCCTCAAAGTGTAAAGATACAGAGGAAGAGGGCGGACAGCCTTCTGGAAAATAATTTGCCGTCCACATCTTTTCATAAACGGTCCCAACGCTACATTCCACATCAGTAGGATATTTGAGTCCAAGCGCTTTAAACGGAATATCAATCAAATGACAGCCCATATCACCTAAAGCTCCTGTACCAAAGTTCCACCATCCTCTCCAGTTGAAAGGATGCATTTCTGGAATATAATCAGATTGCTGAGCGGGTCCAAGCCATTGATCCCAATTTAATGAATCGGGTTTGGCGCTTGCATCCGGCAGAGGTGCTTTTCCACCTTGTGGCCAAACAGGACGATTGGTCCATACCTGAACCTTAGTAATAGTTCCAATTTGTCCTTCTTGAATCCATTTTTGAATTTGTATTTGATCGGGGTTGGAAGCCCCTTGGTTTCCCATCTGACTTACAATTTTTTTATCACGAGCCATTTCTGTTAAAAGACGTGCTTCGTAAATATTATGCGTCAAGGGTTTTTGTACATAAACGTGTATTCCACGCTCCATAGCATATACTGCGGCGGCGGCATGGGTATGGTCGGGAGTAGAAATCGTAACCGCATCTATGTCTTTTTGCTGATCCAACATTTTTTTAAAATTGTCATAAAAAGTGGCATCAGCAAACATTTTTGTCGACCTGGAAATCCCGTTTCCTCCTGAGGAATCAACATCACATAAGGCAACTACTCGTTCTCTCCCATCTACGGAAGCATTTCTGATATCACTTGCCCCCTTTCCTCCTGCCCCGATAGCCGCAAGACCGAGTTGGTCGCTAGGGGCGGTATAGCCTACTCCACCCAATACATGACGAGGGACGATAAAAATACTAGAAGCGGCGATTGAATTTTTGACAAAATCTCTACGCTTAATTTGATTTGAGGTAACTTTTTTTGAAGACATAGTTGCGTTTTTAGTTGAATACCGAATGTACGAAAAAACTAAAAACGATTTTCTTAGGGCGTTAAAAAAACCCCTTTCCAGTTTTCTTCAGCCGAAAAGCGAATACGGAGATGATTTGGACGTTTTAGTTTTAAATATTCCAAGGAAATCACCTCAAAAGTAAGGATCGTAAAATGACCTTGATTAAAATTGTAGGTCACTTGATCAGGACCCTCAATTGGTGTTCCAGGAGCCAAGGTACTGCTGTAGTCTTTTTTCATAGGTTCAGTCAAGGCTGCAAAAGTGGATTCAGCGTCGGTAGCGGAAAGTAATTGGGCCTTGATTGAAAGCTGTAGCAATTGACTGGAATCATAAAACAGGAGTGCTGCTCTTGGGTCTTGTATAAGTTGTTGGACCTTAGCTGAACGAGTGTCGGTATAGACCTTTATCGTAAATGGATCCGATTCCACCCCCCTTAAAACAACCGTTCTGGAATGGGGACCACCCTCTTTTCCTACTGTAGTTAAGGTAAAATAGCGAAACGGATGTTTTTTGTGCACTATAGCGCCCGCCAATTGCTTTTTCGCATCATTTAAAAGGTCTGTATACATTAAGAAGGATTAAGTTCAAACCATTTTTTTGTTCGTAAAACTGCATTTTGTTCTATATCCGCCCAAAAAAGATTGATGTCAGCAAAATGATAGTTTTTAACAAACGACAATAAAAATCGCTTTGGAATCTTGGGAACACTGGACCAGACCATCCCATCAATTACCTCAAGAGAAAGGCTGTTGGGATATAGTTTTTTATTTGAATTTAAGACCCCCAAATGTTGCGCTTCTGTGGCGTATTTTTTACTGTCCCAGGTGATGGGATTTGTAGCCACTCCCCCCTTATACCATTCTTCGTATTTTTTTGGAAGTTTATTTTTTTTATAGGTATTCCAACTTACAAATCCACCTGTAGCAGCAGGTGTTTTTAATTCCTTTATTTTTTTAAACATAGAATTTTGAATTTTTACTCCTACTAAATACGCTGCAATTAATTTGCTCTGAAGAGGTTTGTCATCGAAAAATTCTTGAACTAATTTTTTAGCGTGAAGCGAACCCTGGCTATGTGCCGCTATGATAATTGGTTTTCCCTGGTTGTAGTGTTTTAAATAATATTCAAAAGCGTTTTTAATGTCTTGATAGGCTAACAGACCGGCTTCCTGCCCTTGAGACGCATAGGGCTCTACAAAAATTCGATAATGTGCTTGCCGATAAAAAGGCAGGTATAAATTAGCCGCTTTGCACCAAGCTGAGGCTTGAAATACGGCTGATTTTTCTATCACCTCATTGCGTATGCTGTCCTTGGTATAGTCGGCATTCCAACTGCTGTCTTTTTTGTCGGTAAACAGCGTGGGGTAAACAAAAAAAACGTCTGCCTTTTTAGTTGGTCCCTTATCTATGACTTCCTCTAAAACAGGGGGAATTTGATCAGGTAGTACCGCCCAATTTTCTGACAAACTGTAGTCAGGGGTAGGAGGTGCTGTGTTTAGGTTAAAATTTGAGGTTTGATACAATGGTTTGCAAGATAAAAACAACAAGAGTCCCAAAAGAGACGTGATATTCTTTTTCAATTTTTTTAGGGTAAAGGTACACATTGTAAGCTAAATTAGCTCCCAATCAAGAGGATGGAGAATTTTTAATCTTAAAAAGAATACTTACTTTTGAATAAAACAGAACAAATACCCATGAAAAGAATCCTAATGATTAGCTGTCTATGCCTTCTATTGGCAATGAGCTGCCAAAACACCCCTAAGAAAGAAAAAGAAGACACCAAAACCGTTGAAGTGAAAGTAGAAAGAACCGATTCGCTTTCAAAGGCTACGGTTACCACCAAAAAAACAGTGAACGGTAAAGTGTCCGAAGAAGTTCAAGTGATTGAAGGAACCCATGAAGAGGTAATGAAAAAAGTGGCCGTACTTACAGAAGAGGCTGCACCGAAAGGAAACAGCGAACGGAAAACGGTTAAAAAAATTCAGTTTCAACTTGACCCTAAAAGCGGAAGCTCTACTAGCGGAAAGGTGACCTTAACCGAAGAAGAGGGTAAAGTAACTTTTGAAGCGCAACTCAGTGGACTGAGTGAGGGCACGCATGCCATTCATATCCATGAGCAAGCAGATTGTTCTTCCGACGATGGAAAATCGAGCGGTGGACACTGGAACCCTACATTTGAAAACCATGGCGCATGGGGTTCGAAGGAAGGCTTTCACCGAGGCGATATTGGAAACTTTAACGCGGATGCTTCTGGTAATGGTCAGGTAGTATTCAGTACCGACCTTTGGTGTTTGGATTGTGAGGATCCCGTAAAAAATATACTTGGCAAAGCCGTTATTGTCCACCAAGGGGAAGATGATTTAGTTTCTCAACCCTCTGGAGCGGCGGGTGCTCGAATTAGCTGTGCAGGAATTATTTATTGATCTGGAACTTCCCACCTTCTCAACTGATTGAGTTTTTCTTGGGCTTCTAATTCCTCTTTCGGAATAACTTTAAGAAACGAAGGATGTTGTTCGATTGCATACTGTATTTGCTCGAGTATGCTGTCCACTGAATCATTTGCGTAATCTATTTTTAGAGGCTCTTTAATGATCATGGATTGCAAAATTCCTTTTTTCTTAATCAATAAGCCTTTTTTATCGAAAGAGCGTCTAAACCCGTCGATCACAATAGGAATGACGATGGGTTGGTACCTTTTAATGATGTGGGCCGTTCCCTTACGTACAGGTTTGAAAGGCTTGGTTGTACCCTGAGGGAATGTGATGACCCAACCGTCCTCTAAGGCATTACCGATATTGGTAATGTCGCTCATTTTTACTTGACGATTGATTTCTTTACCATTTTCTCTCCATGTACGTTCAATAGAAACAGAACCCGCATAGGCCAAAATTCTTGGAAGCAATCCGGCGCGCATGGTTTCCTTGGCCGCTACATAATACATGTTCAATTTAGGACTCCACAGATAGCCGACATTTTTGATGCTGTCTATTCGACCGCTTAAGCTTGCGTTAAACACATGAAACATCGCAACCACATCTGCAAAATAGGTCTGGTGGTTTGAAATAAACAATACATTTTTATCGGGTAAATTTTTGATTATTTCTGAGCCTTCTATATGCAACTGATTGAACCCCCGGTACCTTCTGTGTGTCATAAATCCCATGTAACGGATCAGCCATTTCTTAAGAATAAGATAATGTCCAAAGGGATTTTTTTTAAACATAAAAGGGTGTAAAAAGTTGATCAAATATAGGATAATATCTAAATGCGACTCGCTAAAAAAGTCTTAAATTCAAATAAAATCATTGCCGTGGCTCCCCAGATCACATGCCCCTCAAAAACAAAACACGGAACGGTCATCCCAGCAGCCGAGCCGTACTGTAAGCGTCGTTGCTCAATATCAAAATCGATCAACTGACTCAAGGGCAATTGCAAATGCAGGGCGACTTCCCTAGGATCGGGAGTAAACTCAGGTGTATACGGAACAGAAACTACATACGGACTCACTAGAAAATTACTTGGAGGAATATAAATTGAAGGCAAGCTAATACGCGTACTGTCCGGGACAACCGCTGTACCTAATTCTTCGTTACATTCTCTTAGCGCAGTGTGCAATAGGGAGGCATCTGCGGCTTCCTTTTTACCCCCAGGTAAGCTGATTTGCCCAGAATGAACCCCATCATATTCAGCCCTTTTGATTAGGGATAAATGCATTCTCCCCGATTTTGGATAACAAAAAAGTACTACTGCAGCAGGTCGAGCATCTGACGGGGCTTTAGGACGTTGAGCAAGAAAGGTTTTGCGGTGCGCAGGAGCCATGTGATCATAACCTGATTTTCCTGATCGTTCGAAATCTTTTACATTTGAAAAACAATCTGAAAACTTCTGATAATCCATGTCAATCACAAAATTAATCATTCTGTCTTTAGGGATATCCTTCTTATCGATCCAATGTGACGATTCAAAAAAGAAGACCACTAAAACTCAAATAGATACCCCTAAATCCCTGCAGATAAAAAAAGACAGCATCCAAAAAAACCAAGTTGAAAAGGATGAAGCTTCTACCCTTTTGTTGGATGATCAAAACGCAATCCCATTCTTTTTTGACTATCAAAAAGAAAATTTGGAAGATCAGGTTCGAATCACTACCCGCTTTGGAACTATTGACATCCAATTGTATCAGAATACACCTTACCACAGGGCAAATTTTATTTATCTGACGAAAAAGGGGTATTTTAACGGAAGTACCTTTCACCGAGTGGTCCCCGGATTCATAATACAAGGAGGAAATTCTGATCGGAGAGAAACCGCAGAAAAAAGAAGAAAAATAGGAAAATACCTTTTACCGCCCGATACCCGCAAAGGAAACAAACACCATCGTGGAGTTATTTCTATGCCGAGTAGCGAAATTGAAAATCCACATAAATTGGCTTCACCCTATGAGTTTTTTATCGTCCAGCAAAGCCCCGGCGCCTATCATCTCGACGGATCCTATACCGCATTTGGAAAAGTGATTAAGGGGATGGACGTTGTGGATAAAATCAATCAACAAAAAGTCGACAATCGAGAAGCCCCGCTGACCAATATACACATGGAGGTTTCCATTATTCAATAAGTTTTTCCAATATGAAATGGTCTTTTTACTCAAATAAGACCATCTATTTTCTTGTTGTATAGTTTTTTCTTATTAATTTTAAAAAAAGAATAAGAAATGACACTAACTCAATTAAAATACACCTTAGCTGTAGCAGAGGAAGGAAACTTTACTCTAGCTGCTGAAAAGTGCTTTGTAACCCAACCCACTTTGAGTATGCAGGTTCAAAAATTAGAAGAAGAACTTGATGTAACCTTATTCAACAGAAAAGCAAAACCCGTAACACTTACGGCGGTTGGTGAAAAAATTATTGCGCAGGCTAAAGTCATTTTGGAGGAAGCCAAGCGTATGAATGATGTAGTGGCCATGGAGCGTGGGGTTGTTGAAGGTACCTTTAGGATTGGTATTATCCCTACCGTAATGCCCACCCTGCTTCCACTGTTCTTGAATACATTTATTAAAAAGTTTCCAAAAGTCACACTCAAAATCGAAGAACTGAACACCGCTTCCATCATAGAAGAGTTAAGCACCGGAAAACTTGATGCAGGTATAGCCGCTACCCCTTTAGATCATCCGCAGCTGATTGAAAAGCCTTTGTACTACGAACCCTTTGTGGGCTATATTCCCAAATCACACCCTCTATCCTCCCTAACCAAATTGGATGTTGAAGATTTAGAAAAAATGGACATACTGGTACTGGAAGACGGCCACTGTTTCAGAGAGCACGTCTTAAACCTCTGCCAAACTACGCGCAACTCAAAATCGTTTGACCTGAAAAGCGGGAGTTTTGAAACCTTGATTAAACTAGCCGATGAAGGAATGGGAATGACACTACTCCCCTATTTACAAACCAGAAATTTATCTGACAAAAATAAAGACCACTTAAAGTATTTTGAAAGTCCAGAGCCCGCAAGAGAAATCAGCATGATTTACAGTAAAAACCTACTTAAAATACCAATCATTGAAGCCCTTTCGGATACCATTGAAGGCGTACTAAGGGGAGCGATTAAATTTGAAAATATTAAGGTTATTACCCCAAAATAAACCCTTCCGGATCAGAGAAGACAATCAATTTTAGCGCATGATTGTTGGCGACATAGGACTTGACCCAATCCTTTAAAGCAAGTCGATCATGAGAACCTAAAAACCGATACGCCTTGAGCAGCTCTTTTTTAAATAACTCGGGATCGAAACTTACCTTTTTCAGTATCGCTCGGTAATACAAAAAATCTCTAGACATAATTTAAATTCGATTACTACCTAACTAATCTAGGAAGATTTTAAAGTTTAAAATGTTGCAAAAAAGTTAAAAAAATAATTTAGTATTATGTTATACATAGTTCTATCTTTTATTTATATATTTGCAATGCAAACATGCTAGTTATGAAAATCGAAAATACGACTGCCCAAATGCGAAAAGGAATCTTGGAGTTTTGCATCCTCTCCTTAATCTCTGGGCGTGATTTGTATACTTCTGAAATTTTAGAGGCTTTAAAAAAAGGAAAAATGCTAGTGGTTGAAGGTACCGTTTACCCTCTTTTAACCCGATTAAAAAATGCTGATCTTTTGCAATACCGCTGGGAGGAATCTACCTCCGGGCCTCCACGAAAGTACTATTCGATCACCCCTGCAGGAAAGGTGTTTTTAAGTGAACTGCAACAAGCCTGGAGCGACCTAAACAAAGCTGTAAACGCAATTACCCAAAACAAAAAATAACCCTTATGAATAAGACAGTAAACATCAATCTAGCCAACACCTTCTTTCATATAGATGAAAATGCCTACACCAAACTCAAGCTGTATTTAAAAAAACTTGAAGACGGTTTTAAAAACACGGTGGGTAAGGAAGAAATTTTGAAAGATATTGAAGCGCGAATCGCTGAACTTTTCCAAGAAGTAAAAATGAATCCAGATTATGTGGTTAGTGAATCAGATGTAGCGCGCATAATCGATGTGCTTGGACAGCCAGAAGATTTTCTCTCAGAGGAGGAAGAAACCGAAGAAACAATTCGAAAAAAACTTTTTCGCGATCCCGATGATAATTACATTGGTGGAGTGGCCTCAGGCTTGGGGCATTACTTTACTATTGATACTGTTTGGATCCGTATTCTTTGGCTCCTCCTAGCAGTATTTTCAGGAGGCACCTTTGTGTTGATTTATATTTTGTTTTGGATTTTAGTGCCTATGGCAAAAACTACAGCAGACAAACTGAGCATGAAAGGAAAGCCGATCAACGTTTCCACTATTGAAAAAAAAATTAAAGAAGAGTTTGAAGACCTTTCCTTAAAAATTAAGGATCTCGATTATGAAAAAGCAGGAAACACATTAAAAAAAAAGTCAAGAAATTTTTTTCAGTTTTTAGAAGGAATCCTTAGAGCAATTCCCAAAATCATTTTCAAACTGCTCGGAATACTTTTTTTAATCGTATCCACTTCAATTATCGTTTCGATTTTTGTTGCCAGTCTGGTCCTGCTCTTTTTTGGCATAGTGCTGTGGCCTTTTGAGCTTTTTAATGTGGGACCTGTTCCCAACATACTTTGGGGAATTTCAATGTTTTTAGTGGTTCTTATTCCGCTATTGTTTTTATTTTCCTTGGGGATTCGTTTGGTTAGAGGACGTTCCAGCAGCTTCGGAAGGGTTGGACGTTTGGTGCTAGTAGGGCTTTGGATCGCATCTGTACTTTCCCTTGTTGTGCTAGGAGCTGATACCATCATAAGTCATCGTATTACTGCAACCAAAACGGATCTGCACAGCCTTCCTTTAACCCATCAAGACACCCTTAAGGTGCGCTTAATCAATACAGGGGCTGAATCATCGGACTGGGAATTCAAGAAAAATAATCCCATTAACAAAATACTTGACCGCATTGCAGACCAACAAGATTGGGTCAGATTATCGGTTCGAAAAAGTACAGAAGCCAATTCAAGTCTTGAAATCAAAACTTCAGCAAAAGGTACCAGTCAAGAAAAAGCACAAAAGAAGGCGGAAAAACTCCATTATCCTTGGGAAGTGAAAAACAGCACACTGTTTTTAAAACCGATTGTTTTGGAACAAAATATAAGTGGGTTTGAAACGTCAACCTTTGAACTTACTTTATACTTAAGTGCAGGTCAAATTGTTTTTTTGAACGAAAACCTCAAAAACATCTTAAGCTTCCCTGTAAAAAACGACCAAGATTACAGCAGTAAAAAAACAGCCGGTCATCTTTGGAAAATGGGAAGCAGTAGATTGGAATGTTTGGATTGTCCACTCCAAAAAACCGAAATGCAATTGCATTATCAGGACGCTGAAGGAGAGGAAAAACTACACCTAAAAGTAGACAAGGACGGGATTGAACTGAAAAAAAAATAAAGTTTTAAAGAAAGCGTACTTCCTATTTGCATTAACTTTTTTTAATGTTATATTTGCGCACACTTTTTCGGGGTGTAGCGTAGCCCGGTCATCGCGCCTGCTTTGGGAGCAGGAGGTCGCAGGTTCGAATCCTGCCACCCCGACTTACTACCGACCTTTAAATTCGGGATGTGGCGCAGCCTGGTAGCGCACACGCATGGGGTGCGTGGGGTCGCAGGTTCAAATCCTGTCATCCCGACTTTTTTTTAAGGAGTTACTCAAACTTTTTTTTACCCGTTCCACGCTTGTAATTGTTAATTATTATACGAGTCACAACTGGGTCGAATAGCAAAATATAAGCGCAAAATTTAGTATGTTCGTAAAAACATTTTTTGGACTCATTAAAAACAATTTTTATGAAAATATACTTCTACAGCAGTTTGCTTTTTTTCTTTTCAATTCAGCTAAGCTGTGCGCAGGACAATCCTCCTTTAATTGAAACCCCTACTGAACTAAACTACCGCTACGAAACAGTAGTTGACGGTATTGACATTCCATGGGGTTTGGCATTTATTTCAAAAGACGATTTTTTAGTTACTGAAAAATCAGGAACCCTGTACAGAGTAGTCAAGGGTGTAAAAACCGCAGTCGATGGCCTTCCAGAAGTCTATGTTCGAGGTCAGGGCGGATTGCTGGATGTTGCCCTTCATCCTGAATACAGCAGCAACAAAATCATTTACCTGACTTTAAGCGCAAATACAGAAGGGGATAGTGAAGGTGGAAACACCTCTTTGTATTGCGCAAAACTTGAAGAGCATGCACTGCAAGAGGTAAAACTTCTGTACAAAGCAACACCAAACACCAAAAAAGGACAACATTGGGGGTCACGAATTGTGTTTGACAATGAAGGGCATTTGTATTTTGGTGTGGGTGATCGAGGCAATAGAGAGGAGAACCCTCAAGACCTCAGCCGAGATGGAGGTAAAATTTACCGCTTGAATTTAGACGGTAGTATCCCACAAGACAATCCCTTTGTAGGTAAAGAAAATGCGAAAGAGGCTATTTTTTCTTACGGGCATAGAAACCCGCAAGGAATGGTTACCCACCCCAAAACAGGCGAAATTTGGGAACACGAACACGGTCCCATGGGAGGAGATGAAATCAACATCATCAAGGCTGGAATCAATTACGGGTGGCCAACGATAACGTACGGAATTAACTATAGCGGAACCCCCATTACCGACAAAACTTCCCTCCCCGATATGGCACAACCTTTTTACTACTGGGTTCCTTCTATAGGACCAAGCGGAATGGCTTTTTCGACCTCAGGCGTGTATTCAGATTGGACCGATAATTTGTTTGCAGGTTCATTAAAGTTTGAATATCTAGAGCGTCTGGTTATTGAAAAAAACAAAGTGGTCAAAAGAGAAAAAGTACTGGATAAAATCGGTCGGGTGCGCGATGTAGTCGAGGGACCCGACGGATATTTATACGTCAGCGTAGAAGGAAAAGGAATTTTAAAAATTATTCCTACTAAATGAAACTGGTAATTGTAAGTTATTTTCTTTTTATAGCTGCTTCAACTCACATGCTTTACCAAGAAAAAAGTAAAGCGGAAAGCATTGAAGCAGGCGCAGAAATTTATCAAGATTTCTGTGTGCAATGTCATTTAAATACCGGAGCGGGGGTCTCCGGTGTTTTTCCTCCTCTTAAAAACTCTGATTATTTACTAAACAATATCGACAAGAGCATTGCGGGCCTCAAATTTGGATTGCGAGGCAAAATTGTCGTAAACGAGGAAACCTATGATGGGGTAATGGCCAATCAGGGATTGGACACCGAAGAAATTGCCGATGTAATGAACTACATTCTTAACCAATGGGGAAATGCATTCGAAGGGCAAATCACTCCCAGTCAAGTAAATGAAGTTCAAAAATCACTCTTGGACTGATGTACTTTCGTTCGCTTTGGGAAAAAATTAATGCCGTTAAAAAACCCTACCTGCTCTATGGAGCGATCACCCTAGGCTTTGTTGTGTGGATGTCATTTTTGGATACCCACTCCTGGACGATACACAAGGAGCTCAATCAAGAAATTGACCAATTAGAAAACGAAAAAAAAGTACTGCAAAAAATTATTCAAGAGGATAAAAAAAACATTGAAGTACTTCATAATGAAGATAGCTTGGAACGCTATGCAAGAGAAAATTACGGACACAAAAAAAATAATGAAACGATTTTTATCATTGAAAATCAAGACGGTTTAAAATAAAAATTACCTAAGGGCCCCCATAAAATTGACCTACAAATGTCGGCTTCGAATCTTTTGTATCGGATGAAATAATTGTAATTTTAGAGGCTCAAAAAACAAAGCATCCATGGGGAAAATCATTGCTATCGCAAATCAAAAGGGAGGGGTTGGAAAAACCACTACCGCTGTAAATTTAGGAGCTGCTTTGGGCGTTTTAGAGAAAAAAGTACTCTTGATTGACGCCGATCCCCAAGCAAATGCTACTTCAGGGCTGGGCATTGACGTGCAAAGTGTAAAGTATGGCACCTATCAACTTTTGGAACACAGCATCACATTAGATCAAGCAATTGTATCCACCGAGAGTCCGAATTTGGACTTAATTCCCTCTCATATAGATTTGGTTGCTTCTGAAATTGAATTGGTGGATAAAAATGCAAGGGAATACATGCTTAAAAAAGCATTAAAAGGCAAAGTTGAGGAATACGATTACATTCTGTTGGATTGTGCACCTTCTCTGGGACTCATCACCTTAAATTCTTTGGTTGCAGCCGATGCAGTAATCATACCGATCCAATGCGAATATTTTGCCTTAGAAGGTTTAGGCAAACTACTCAATACCATCAAAAGCGTTCAAAAACTACACAATAAAGACTTAGACATAGAAGGCCTACTCCTCACGATGTACGACACCCGTCTCAGACTTTCCAATCAGGTGGTTGAAGAAGTAAAAAAACACTTTGGTAAAATGGTTTTTAAAACCATTATTCAAAGAAATATTCGATTGAGTGAAGCTCCGAGTTTTGGAGAAGACATCATCAGTTATGACGCTTCAAGCCGTGGTGCAAAAAGTTATTTATCTTTAGGGAGCGAAATTATCAAACGCAATAAATAAACGGTATGGCAAAATCAAATAGAAAACAAGCTTTAGGTCGCGGTCTGTCTGCCCTCTTAAATGATTCTGAAAATGCCATCGAATCTGCAAACGATAAAAATGCCGACCAGGTCATCGGCAACATCATCGACCTTGATTTAAATAAAATCGCTACCAATCCTTTCCAACCCAGAACCCATTTCAACGAAGATGCCTTAGAAGAACTGAGTCAGTCAGTAAAAGAACTAGGAGTCATACAACCCATTACCGTTCGAAAGAAAGGAAGTGCATTTGAATTAATATCTGGGGAACGTCGACTTAGAGCATCAGAAATGGCAGGACTAAAAACCATTCCTGCCTACGTAAGGCTGGCAGATGACCAAGAGTCTCTAGAAATGGCTTTAGTTGAAAACATTCAAAGACAAGACCTCGATCCCATCGAAATAGGACTTTCTTACCAACGGCTGATTGAAGAAATCAATTTAACCCAAGATCAATTAAGCACAAGAGTGGGTAAAAAAAGATCGACCATTACCAACTACATGAGGCTTTTAAAACTAGACCCCATCATTCAAACTGGGATCCGGGATAGTTTTATCAGTATGGGACACGGTCGTGCGTTGATCAATATTGAATCTCCAACGGAACAAATAAAACTGTACAAAACCATTGTCAAAAAAGGACTTTCTGTTCGAGAAACTGAGGCTTTAGTTCGAAACACAAAAAACCCCAAATCGACCCCCACATCCTCCTATCAACCCGCCTATATCCAACAAGCTGCAGAAGAATTGAACACCTTATTTAATGCTCCAGTTTCTGTCAATGCTAATAGTCAAGGACAAGGGCAGCTTAAAATCCGTTTTGAATCGCAGGAGCAGCTACAGCACATCTTAAACAAAATCAAAGGTGAAGCGTAATTTACTTTTATTTAGTTTTATCCTATTCCTTTCACTGAAACTCTCGGGGCAAGAAGAAGCAGAAGAGGCCAGCGAGCGTGAAATAAACGCAATCGTGATGCCTGACTCCTTGGCCTATAAAAAGAACTATTCTCCCAGAATGCAGCGGTTGATAAACGATCCCTTAACCCCTTCAAAAGCCGCCTTTTTTTCTGCCATTATCCCGGGACTGGGTCAAACATATTTAGGACAAGCGTGGAAAGTGCCTATTGTCTATGCAGCCATGGGAACGTCTTATTACTATTTCAATCTGCAAAACAATCAAATGAAAGAATACCGCACGGCCTACAAGAATAGGCAAAACGGTATTTTTAATGATCGGTTTTTAGAAAAAGACATCCCGATTACCACAGAACAATTGCTGATTGGAATGGACTTTCATAAAAACTACCGCGATTTTGCCATGCTCTTTTTGGTGGCTTCTTATATGTTAAATATTTTAGAAGCAAATGTCAGCGCTCACCTACTTCAATTCAATGTCAACGATGACCTCAGCATCATACCAGACCTAATTTTTGACGAAAGGCAAAGCGGGCTTCGATTGGCGGTCAAATTTTAAACTATAAGCAAATGAAAATTGCACTTTTAGGCTACGGAAGAATGGGTAAAGCAATTGAAAAATTTGCTCTTGAAAGGGGGCACGAAATCGTATATACCTTAGACAAAGACGAAGTTCAAGGAGTGTTATCCTCAGCCGATATAGCGATAAATTTTAGCATCCCCCAAGCCGCGGTTGCGAACATTAAGTTGGCTTTAGAGCAACAGATTCCTGTGGTCTGTGGCACTACAGGCTGGTTAGACCAGTATGATGAAGTGGTTGCCTATTGCGCTTCACAACAAAGTGGTTTTTTATACGCTTCCAACTTTAGCATCGGAGTCAATCTTTTTTTTAAAGTAAATGCCCTGGTGGCCAAGCTGATGCAATCGCATCAAAAGGAGTACCAGCCCTCCTTGGAGGAAATTCATCACATCCACAAACTGGATGCGCCTAGCGGAACTGCCCTCACACTGGCGGAAGGCGTCCTTGGAGCCTCTAATTTAAAGGAATGGAAACTCGACGGGACCTCGAAGGAAAAGCTCAACATTACCGCCCTCAGAAAAGGGGAAGTGCCTGGAACCCACACCGTAAAATATACTTCCTCCTTCGATGAACTGAGCATAAAACACGAAGCCTTTGGGAGGGAAGGATTTGCCTTAGGGGCTGTAGTTGCCGCAGAATGGCTTGTGGGCAAACAAGGCATTTACACCATGGATGATGTTTTAAATATTTCTTAATTCTAAGGCTCATTGCCATGAACCTATTATCTTTGATTAAAATCGTCACCACATGACACTATCCCAGTGGATTCTTTTCGCTTTAGCCCTTCAAGTCATACATTTTTTAGGAACTTGGAAACTTTATGTAGCAGCTGGATTTAAAGCCTGGCAGGCCGCTGTACCAATATACAATGCGGTCATTCTAATGAAAATCATTAACCGTCCCAGCTGGTGGGTTATCTTGCTCTTTATCCCTACCGTCAATTTGATTCTTTTTGCAGTACTATGGGTTGAAACCCTTAGAAGTTTTGGGAAAAATAAGGCAACTGACACCTTGCTTGTATTGCTGACTTTTGGCTTGAGTATTTTTAGCCTTAATTACAGTAAAGAATTAACACACCTACCCGATCGCAGCCTCAGACCGCGAACTTCCTTTGGAGAAACGGTAAGCTCGATTCTTTTTGCCGTGGTCGCAGCTACCCTGGTACACAACTATTTTATCCAGCCTTACATTATTCCGACCGGTTCTTTAGAAAAATCTTTACTCATAGGCGATTTTCTATTTGTGAGTAAATTTCACTACGGAGCACGTACTCCTATGACCGCAGTATCTTTCCCTATGGTTCACGATACCCTCCCCGTGCTTAAGGTGCGTTCGTATTTAAAAAAACCTCAACTTCCCTATTTCAGATTGCCTGCACTTCAACAAATCAAACGCAATGATATTGTAGTTTTCAGTTGGCCAGCAGACACGGTACGGCAATTTTTTGTCAAAGAAAAAGGAGTGGATAAACCCATCGATAAAAAATCAAACTACGTTAAACGCTGTGTAGCCATTCCTGGAGATACCCTAGAAATCATTGATGGACTGGTTCATACAAATGGTATTAAAAACAACTATTCTTCCAGAGCACGGATTCAATTCAGCCATAGTGCCTACGCAACAAAAGGAGTTTCCTCTAGAAATCTAGTTGCCCAAGGATTTGAATCCTTTAATCGAAGCTATAAAATTGAAAATATTACCGAAAGCAGTTACAGAGAATTAATCCCCTACATCATCGGTAGAACCGGAAATACGGTAGATAATTTTGTGGTCATAACAGAAGCCAAAGGGCTACCGACAGACCTTATTCGAAAATTAGGATTGAGAGTCACAGAATTACTGGAAGCCAAAAAAGAAATGAATCTTACCCTCGATGAAGCTGAAAAACTGCGAGCCCTTCCAGGTATAGACAGCGTGGTTCGGTACATCAGTACTGCCAAAGTTCCAAACGAAACCTTTTTCCCAAATAAAATTCCCTACGACTGGAACAACGATCATTTTGGACCGCTACTCGTTCCGAAAAAGGGCATGACCGTGACCCTTAACCGAGAAAATCTGCCCCTTTATAAAAAAATCATTGCGGACTATGAACTCAATGAATTGGAACTTACTCCAACTGAAATCCTGATTAACGGTCAAGCTAGTACAAGCTATACCTTTAAACAGGACTATTACTGGATGATGGGAGACAACAGACACCGTTCAGAAGACAGTAGATTCTGGGGCTTTGTTCCAGAGGATCATATCGTAGGTAAACCCATTTTCATTTGGTTTAGCATTAAAGGGATCAATGATGGAATTAAAAACTGGTCCTTTCGATGGGATCGCGTATTTACCACAGTAGATGGGCCTGGCGAACGCCGTTCCTACTTTCCCTATTTTATAGGCGCAGTAGTGCTTTGGCAGGGAGTGGTATTTTACCGCAGAAGAAAAACGAAAAAAGCAGCATGACCGCTGTACTTTGTCCGGCATACCTACCCAATATTACCTATTGCAGTTGGATGGTAGCTCAACAAGAGCTGTATTTCGTTCAAGACACCCATTTTCAAAAACAGACCTATAGAAACCGTACGGAACTCCACGGAGCCAATGGAAAACTGAAATTGACGATTCCAATAGTACACGCTAAAAACACCTTACACCAAAAAGAAGCCGACGTTCAAATTGCCAATACTACAGCCTGGCAAAAGCTCCATTGGAAATCAATTTGTTCTGCCTACCGCTCTTCTCCCTATTTTGAATTTTACGAAGCCGATTTAGCCCCGTTTTATTCTACAAAAGCCACCCTATTGATGGAATTCAATCTGACCTTAATAAAAAAAATTATGGAATTGATTGAGTTTCCTCTCTCCTACACTAGGGTAGATTACGATAAAGACATCCACGAGCGAATGGATATTTTAGTGGATGCTAAAAAGAAAATAGCTCTAGAGGTTACACCCTACAATCAAGTATTTGAGAATAAAAATGGGTTTATAGCCAATTTGAGTATACTCGATTTACTTTTTAATTTGGGTCCCAACACTTTAAGTTATCTTGAAAATCAAGTTCCTTAGGAAATTAGCCCTTGATGATCTTTGCGGAAATCGGCCTGTGATCGGATAATTTTACCCCGTGGGTTGTATAGTCAACCGCTCGAAGGTTTTTGGAAGTAAAAATGAAATCAATGCGAAGGGGAATCCCTGAAAAATAATAGGTTGCCCCAAGACCCTTACCTGCTTCCGTAAAACTATCCACAAGAGACTTGCGCAATAAATTATACGACTTGGAAAAGGCGTTGTTGTTTAGGTCTGTACAGACCACCTGCGGATAGGGGCTGGAGGCAGCCTCATTTGTGATTTGAGCTACTTGTTCCGTCTGTATAGTAAAAACGGCTTGTAATTTTCTTCTGATTTTTTCTGAATAATTAGAACTGATTAAACTGTACTCCCGATCTAAACGAAACGATTCAAAATGGAGGTTAAACAGCCTTAAGGTATCTTGTTTCCAAAGTAAATCACTTTGCATTCCTCCGTTTAAGGATCCTTCAAAACGAATGACTTCAGCATTAATCAAAGGATATTTTGAAATGATTGAGGACCCTATTTTACCATTAGGCACATAGGGCTTGAAAACTTGATACGGGTACTTTTTAAAATTGGGAGCTTCTTCCTTTGAAAACTCCTGAAAGCAAACTACATCTGCATTGCTCTCATTGATAAAAGCTTCAATGGAGTTGGATACATTGCTTTCATCAAGCCATTTAAAACGATTGAAAGATCGAACGTTATAACTCAACACTTGCAACCCAGCTGTGGTTGAAATACCCTGTTTGTCAAATTGATACAGCAGTTTCCATTCTTGGAAACTAATCAATACAGCCCCAACAAAAACGAATGCGGGCCATTGTAAACGCAGTATCCAATGCACAAAAAAACCGAGATTAACCAAACAAAGTAAGGGAACTAACAGAGTCAATAGAGGAATTTGAATAACGCCCCCTAACGCTCCCATACTCAGCAACTGCAAGACTAAAAAAAACAGATTTAAGAAGAGGAGGATCTTAAATAAAAACGTTCTTTTTTTGGTACTTCTTCTCACCTAATTCTTTTTTCCGGCTTGAAAAAGAAAGTCCTTTTCTTGCTGGGTAAGACTATCGTAACCCGAGTTGCTTATTTTATCCAAAATAGCGTCAATTTTCTTTTGGTCTGCTTCTTGAGGGGTTGGGTTCTTTTTTGAATTGGTAGTAGCTGTTTTTTTATACACCGTTTTGAGAGGAGATCGTTTTTTAAACAGTCCAAACAGTTGATTAACGAAAGCTTCAAAAGGTCGGCCAATATCCACACCTTGATCCAAACGTCGAACGTACATATATCCCAATGCTGCTCCCCCAAGATGCGCTAAATGCCCACCGGCATTACCGTAGGGGATTTGAATCACATCCAACAATACCAAAGCAATACCCAAATAACGAAGTTTGACATTGAAAAAAATTAGCCGTACCTCCAGATCGGGCGAATAGGTGGTCATAAAAATCAACACGGCCATCACCCCGGCTGAAGCTCCAATCATGATGGGGGATACGTTTTGAAAGGCAGGAAATATCGAATAACTCAGCATAAAAGTAAGCCCTCCGAGCAAGACTCCTAAAAAATAAACATTAAAAAATGTCTTCGCGGAAAATAAGTTGAGGAACATACGAGAAGCAAAATACAAGAGGTACATATTCCAAAAAAGGTGGAAAAATCCAGAGTGTATAAAACTATAGGTAACCAGTGTCCATGGCTTAAAAAGCAAATCTCTCCAGCGGGCAGACAATTCAAACCAGCCAATGAAAATTCCCGAGGGAATATTAAACAAAAAGAAAATCGTTTTAAAAAATAAGGGAAGTACAAAACAAACTACATTGAGGAGTATTAGTTTTTCAGCCTCATTGAGTTGCTGTAAGCGGAAGCGTATTTGATCTTGAATTCGCATCAGTCCCAGCGGTTATGATCAAATTGATTTTTCTTCCAATACCACATCATAATCAGGCCCGTAATGGCTCCGCCTACATGGGCAAAATGGGCAATTGGACCTATGGAATAGGAAGTAAAACCAAAAAATAAGTCTCCCAAAATTAGAAGAGGCACAAGTACTTTGGCTTTGATTGGAATGGGAGGAAACAACAACATTAAGCGCGCATTCGGAAATAAAAAAGCAAAAGCTACTAATACTCCGTACAAGGCACCCGAGGCTCCAACCATCACGGCATTGTATGCAGATAATCCGGTGAGTAGTTTCTCCCGTCCTATGAGTTCAATTAAGGAATAAGGCAAATCACGCGTTTCAAAAAAAGCTGCAATTTGACTTCCTGTTTGACCTTGTGAAATCAGCAATTCCGAAACCTCATTGACCTGAAAATAATACAGCCCCAATTGTAAAGCGGCCGCACCAAATCCCGTGGAGAGGTAAAAGAAAATAAATTTATTACGTCCCCACATTTGCTCGATCGGGGTACCGAACATATATAAGGCAAACATATTGAAAAAAATATGACCCAAATCTCCATGCATAAACATATGAGTCAGGGGCTGCCAGTATTGAAATTTTGGGTTAGAGGGATAATGAAGGGCAAATAAATCGAAAACAACATCCCCTAAAGAAATCGTCGCAATGAAAAAAATTACATTGATTATTAGCAGGTGTTTTACAGTCTCGGTCAGGTTTCGCATTAATTTAATTTTTGTTCGATTTCTGTCTTTTCTAAAGTAATAAAAATCTGACGATTGAAGGGGGAGACAGTCGTCTCCTTGCATCCAAAAAAATCGTCGAGTAAGGCTTGTTGCTCCCTAGAATCTAAAAGTGCTCCAGACTTTATAGCAAGGCTCCTTGCCATGGTTTTAGCCACCTGATCTGCATGACTAAAATGCGCTTCACTGGATTCCTCAGAAGACGCGCTTAACATGGATTCTATGACATTCTCAATTTTGGAGGTAGGACAATGGTCTGGGGCACCATTAATGCTCATCTTATTTTTTTCTACTACAATTTGGAAGCCCAACATTTCGAGGGCTCCTTCTATGTGTGCATACTGTTCGAGTTGCTGGGGGTTCAGTTCGAGTTCCATAGGAAAAAGCAACTGCTGACTCACTCCTTTTTTATGGGTAATTGTACTTAAAAATCGCTCGTATAAGATCCGCTGATGAGCCCTTACTTGATCAATCACTAGCATGTGGGTTTTTAATGGACACACGATGTACTTTGCAAACAATTGAAATACTTTGGGAGACTCCGAGACGGTTAATAGCGAATCCTGAGGGGGGCTAACCGAGGGAATTTCTTCTTCCTGATGCCCCGAATACAACCCTTCCCACTGCGGATCTTTTTTGATTGAGGGTGCCCTTGAACTCGTCTCATTTGCAAACGGATTAAAACTGGAATCAATTTCTATAGGTGGGGGTACAGCTTGCTTATCCTTGAATGCATAGGGAACGTCCATGGAAGTGTTTTGTTCAAAATCTAGGGTAGGCATTACCTGAAAAATTCCAAGACTGTGTTTTACCGCTGACCTCAAAATGGCATATAAATTCTGTTCTTCCTCAAATTTGACCTCAGTTTTAGTAGGATGAATATTGATGTCGATAGTTTTCGGATCTACGGTCAAATACAAAAAATACCCCGGATGATAGCCCGGTCGTAACAACCCCTCAAAGGCGGCACTTACGGCATGGTTTAAAAAAGGGCTTTTTATAAATCGATTGTTGACGAAAAAAAATTGTTGCCCTCTCGTCTTTTTAGCAAATTCTGGTTTGACCGCAAAGCCTTTGATTTCAGCCAAAGATGTTTTTTCCTCTACGGGAACCAATTGAGTTTCCCATTTACTCCCAAAAACCGATGCAATACGTTTTTTAACAGCCGATAAAGGCAGGTCAAACAATTCACTACCGTTGTTAAAAAATTGAAACCTGATTTCAGGATGAGCGAGTACCACACGATGAAATTCATCGATAACATGGCGAAGTTCAACCTGATCGGATTTTAGAAAATTTCGTCGAGCCGGAATATTGTAAAAAAGACTTTTTACGGCAATGGAGGTCCCTTTGGGTTGGGTAGATAAGGACTGATCAATTACCTTACTTCCCTCTATTTTTAAACAATGAGAAACCTCATCCTCTTCCGTTCGGGTATGGGTTTCCACATGCGCGATTGCGGCAATTGATGCCAAGGCTTCTCCTCTAAACCCTTTGGTTGTGAGTGCAAATAAATCCTCTGCCACGTTAATTTTAGAGGTAGCATGTCGTTCAAAAGCCAAGCGGAGGTCTGTGTTGCTCATTCCTTGACCGTTATCAATTACTTGGACTAAGGTCTTTCCTGCATTTTTTATGACCAGTTGAATGTGTGTTGCTTGCGCATCGACTGCATTTTCAAGTAACTCCTTCACCACTGAGGCAGGCCTCTGAATGACTTCACCCGCTGCAATTTGATTGGCAACATGATCCGGTAAGAGCGAGATTTTAGCAGACATTAATTTTGCGGCATAAAAAGGCTTAGATCAAAATCCAAAATATAGAGTGCTAAAAAAACAAGGGCTAAAATGATAAGGAGTAACCTCAAAGAGAGGGATCTGTTTTTTCGAGTTCGCATTTGCATACGGGCCTCTTTCCACTGTTGACCAAAGTCATTGCTGTTGTAGGTATCTCGGTATTTTGAAAACTTAGAGTCGAAATCATACAGATTGCCTTCCTCTTTGCCTTTGTAATAGCGAGGGGTATAATTATACCTGCGGTTTTTTCTAAGCTTGAACAAACTGGACTTTAGCATAGCTCAAAAATACAAGAAAGGGATGAAAATTCGGTCATTCAGACCTAAGAAACTTCGCCTACTGCGCAGCCCTAAGCTGACTCATCTGTAGGGCAGCAACTGCAGCTTCGGTTCCTTTATTTCCGTGTTTACCACCACTTCGGTCTTTAGCTTGTTGTACAGTATCATCTGTCAATACACAAAAAATAACGGGTACTTCGGAAGCTACGTTCAAGTCTTTGATTCCCTGAGAAACGGCTTGGCATACAAAATCAAAGTGCATGGTTTCCCCTTTGATCACACTACCAACCGCAATCACAGCATCGGGATTTAAAGATTGGGCTTTTTTAGCTCCGTATATAAGTTCAAAACTTCCCGGCACTTCCCAAAGTTTGATATTTTCAACTCGAACCCCGTGTTTTTTGAGGGTTTCTATAGCTCCTTCAGACAAGGGGGTTGTGATTTCTTTATTCCACTGAGAAACAACAAGATGGATGGTAAATGGACTACCGTCCGGAACGGAATTTAAATCGTAGGCAGAAAGGTTGGCAGTTGCCATGTCCTTAGGGCTTCATGTGTTCAAGTTTGCCCTTTTGGACGGCTACCCATTTGGCTTCTTCTGCCTTAGGGTACTCCTTTTCTATTCGCTCTAAAAAGGAAATGGCTTGTTTTACTTTACCATTCTGAGCACCAAGCATCGCGGCTTTGTATAAGTATTTTGGTGTAGAATACATGTTTTCACTCACTTTAGACGCTTGGATGTAATAGTCAAATGCATCGTCTAGCTTCCCTAGTTGCGCATATGCATCTCCGATAGCACCTTTGGCAAGAGCGCTCAATAAAATATCTTCTCCTTGAAATTGATCTAAGTAGGCGATGGCATTCTCATAGTCTTTTAAATTGAGGTACGCCATACCGGCACTGTAGGTCGCTAATTTTGCTGCGGGAGTCCCTTGATAGTTGTCAATAATATCAAGAAAACCATACTTACCTTCTCCCCCATTTAAGGCTCTACGGTAAAGCGAATCAGACTCAATGCTGTTTACGGCCAACTCAAAGTAGTATTGTGCTTGATTAAGTTCGCTAACGGCTTCTTGAGCTCTGGGCTCTACTACAAAATTTTTATAGCCGAGGTAGCCTAAAACCCCTACGGCAACAACTCCGATGAATCCTAAAATGAAATTCTGGTATTTGACCACCCACTCTTCGGTTTTACTCGCAGTAGAATCTAATGTTTCAAATACTTCCGCAGTGGTACTTTCCAGTACTGCTTCATTTTGCTTACTTGGAGTGATTGATTTTTTTGCTCCTCGTTTTTTGTATGTTGCCATGGTAACTTATTTTAGCGCGTAAAATTAGTCTTTTTATTCTAATTCAAAAAGCCTAAAGCTAGCATCTAAGTTATTATTTTTGTAATTCATGTTTTTAAGACAACTTACCCTTACTCAATACAAGAATATTGATTCAAGAACTTTTGAACTCAACCCGAAGATCAATTGCTTTGTAGGGGATAATGGAGTTGGAAAGTCCACTGTTTTAGATGCCATATACCACCTTGCGCTTGGAAAAAGCTACTTCAACCCCATCGCTCTCCAAAACATACAATTTGGCGAAGATTTTTTTGTATTGGAAGGAAGATTTGAAAAAGAGAAGCGGGAAGAAAAAATTATTTGCAGTTTAAAAAAAGGGCAACGAAAAATCGTAAAACGCAACGGAAAGGTGTATGAAAAACTAGCTGATCATATCGGCTTAATTCCCACGGTAATCATTTCCCCTTCAGATCAAGACCTTATCTCTGAGGGCAGCAGTACCCGAAGAAAATTTATTGACGGAGTGATCGGTCAAACCGACAAAGTGTTTTTGCAACAGCTGATCGAATACACCAAAATCCTATCGCAACGCAATGCTTTGCTAAAATATTTTGCCATCAATCAAACCTTTGACCAAGACACGCTTGAAATTTATAATGAGCAACTGGTAGAGCGCAGCGGTCCAATTTTTGAAAAACGCCAACGCTTTATGGAGGCCTTTATACCAATTTTCAAATCTCGCTATCAAGAGATTAGCGGCCAAAAAGAACGGGTCAGCCTGGAGTACGAAAGTCAACTGAAGGAAGCAACCCATCAAGAACTCCTCAAATCTAGTTTAGGAAAAGACCGAATGATACAATACACCAGTATTGGAATTCATAAAGACGATGTTTTATTTTTAAAAGACGACCAACCCATAAAAAAATTCGGAAGCCAAGGACAGCAAAAAACATTCTTGATTGCCCTCAAATTGGCTCAGTTTGATTTTTTAAAGTCTCAAACGGGAGGAGCCCCCATCCTTTTGCTCGATGATGCATTCGATAAACTGGATCAAAAGAGAGTCTCTCAGATCATTGCCTTAGTAGACCAAAATGATTTTGGTCAAATTTTTATTACGGATACCCATGAAGAACGAACGCTGAGTGCGTTGGAAAATGTAAACGCCAGCTATGAAATTTTTAAATTATAAATCTTGAAAAAAGCCAGTTTTCTTCTCGGGCTACTACTCACTTTGGGCTGTCAAAATAAAGCCCCTGTAGACGTGAATCAACTGCAAGGCTATTGGGAAATTGATTTTGTACAACAAGAAGAGGAAGTTTTTAAAAACACCCCCTCCCAACCGCTCTATGATTTCTATTCCTTAAAAAACGGCAAAGGACTTTATAAAAAAGTGGCTCCACTTGTCGACGGTCGTTTCCAAACCTCTCAAAGCAGTATTCCATTTGAAATTATAGAAGAGAATGCTACCTTTAAAATTCAATTTAACTCTCGGTGGAACACTTGGCAAAAAACGATCAAAAAACTGGATACGCAACAACTGATATTGTACCATCAAGAACGAAATTTTTATTACAAAAGACCCTCAATCGATAAAATCGCTGTGCCCAATGACTAATCCGAACGACAAGTACGAACCCAAGCCAATCAAGTCGGTCTTGAAAGATATAATTGCGCAAAAACCCCTGCAAAAAGGCGTTCAGCAAATACGTATTTGTAACGCTTGGGCAGAAACCATGGGCGAACATATTGCCAGCTATACAGACGAGGTGCGGTTTTCCCACAATACCTTGTACGTAACCCTTCGATCTGCTCCTCTAAAAATGGAATTGAGTTATGGGCTAAAGGATTTAGTCGTTCGTATCAACGAACATTTAGAAGGAGAGTACGTGCAAAAAATTACTTTAGTCTAAAAGCACTCCCTTTTTGAAAAATGAAAAGCCGCTTCGATGGAAGCGTTTTCGTCGCTATCCGAACCGTGAACTGCATTTTCTCCCATAGAGGTGGCGTAAAGTTTTCTCAAGGTCCCTTCCGCTGCTTCGGCAGGATTGGTAGCCCCTATTAAGGTTCTAAAGTCACTGACTGCATTTTCTTTTTCTAATAAAGCGGCTACAATAGGACCCCGCGTCATAAAACTTACCAATTCTCCAAAGAAAGGACGCTCGCTGTGCACTTCGTAAAAAGTCTCTGCATCTCGTTTGGTGAGTTGAGTCAATTTAAGGGCTTTAATTTTAAAACCTGCTGAGGCAACTTTTTCAAGAATATTGCCGATGTGTCCGTTTTCAACAGCATCGGGTTTGATCATCATTAATGTGGTATTAGCCATTTTTTTTATTTGTGGCAAAACTACTAAATGAAATTTAAAGGAGGACTAGGCAATTCTCTGAAACAGCTTCGATTTTAAAAAATAAGGGGAGTAACGGCTTGGCTCAAGTGAAAATGGTATCTTAGCGGCAGTATGGAAAACGACTTTTTAACTGTTCTGAAACAACAGCTTCAAACCCCACAAAAGACAGTAATCATCCCGCATAAAAACCCTGACGGTGATGCCTTAGGGAGTTGTCTGGCTTGGATGCACTTTCTTCAAAATGAAAAGCACGAAGCCGTAATCGTTTCACCCAATGAATATCCTGCATTTTTGGACTGGATGCCCGGCCAAGAACAAATTTTGATTTACAGTCAACAACCCGAACAAGCGGAGCAAAAGCTAGAGCAAGCGGACCTCATCTTTACCCTGGATTTTAATTCCTTGGGGCGGATTGATGCCCTTGAACCTCTAGTCGCGAAAGCATCAGCCCTAAAGGTGATGATCGATCATCACGAGTCCCCAGACGACTATGCAACTTTAATGTATTCCGACCCCAAAATGAGCTCCACTTGCGAAATGGTTTACCATCTAATTACTGCCTTAAACTCAAAGGCTTTGACCCCCGATATAGCAAATTGTCTGTATACTGGTATCATGACTGACACAGGCTCTTTCAAATATCCTTCAACCACAGCGGAGACACATAAAGCCATAGCACATCTTATTGAGCAAGGAGCTGAAGGAACTGATATACATCAAAAAATATACGACAGTTCCTCCTTTAACCGTCTAAAATTATTGGGAATTGCTTTATCCAACCTCACTCAGATTCATTCCCTTCCCATCGTTTACATCACCTTATCCCAAGCTGAACTCAATTCATGTGCGTATCAAAAGGGAGACACCGAAGGTTTTGTCAACTATGGATTGAGTTTGGAAGGAGTTCAATTTGCGTGTATCCTGATTGAAAACGAAAAAGAAGGAAAAATAAAAATGTCTTTCCGTTCCAAGGGCGCGTTTTCAGTTAATGATTTTGCAAGAACCTATTTTGAGGGAGGCGGTCACCACAACGCAGCTGGAGGAATGTCCAAAGATTCTTTGGAAAAAACGGTAGCCCGCTTCAAGACAGCGGTTCTTCAAATAGCAGATCAATTTTAAGGGAAATGAAAATTTTTGTCCTTTTAGCGATTTCGCTTTGCTTGTATTCCTGCGCACAGCTTGAACCTCGTTACCCGCTGAACAAAAAACAAACCCCCTTTTTAAACAGTTCCGCACTAAGAAATAAAAAACTACTGGTACAGGAACAACAACAGCTGGTTGCCAGTGCAGAAAGCGACAGTCTACTGGAATTTCAAAAATCTGAAGCGGGCTTTCTATATGCCTACATTACCAAGGCAGAAGCAAATACTCCCCTTCCCGTCAAGGGAGAGGAGGTTCTTTTTCAGTACCAAATTGAAGATTTGAAACAAAACCTACTCTATGCTAAAGAGGAACTGGGAACGATCACCTACGCTGTAGATGAAGAAGAGCTTTTACCGGCTTTAAGGGTTGCGCTAAGAATGATGAAATCCGAGGAAGTTGTGGTATTTCTTTTTCCTTCCTACCTTTGTTACAGTTACCAAGGAGATGGAGATAAAATTGGAATCAACCAACCCCTTCGCTTTACAATTGAACGTTTAATTCACCCTTAATCCATACTAATCCGCAATACACTTTTCATGAAAAAAATCGCAATACTTTTAATCGCAACCGCTTTTATTTTAAGTTGCAAAACCCAGTACCCAGATTTAGAATCTGGATTGTACGCAGACATTCAAACCAATAAAGGATCCATACTTTTAAAATTAGCCTACGACAAAGCCCCGATTACCGTGGCCAATTTTGTCGCTTTAAGTGAAGGTGAAAATCCAAAAGTGAGTGATGAATTCAAATCCAAAAAATATTATAATGGCATCAAGTTTCATCGTGTGATTCCTGATTTCATGATTCAAGGTGGAGACCCTACCGGAACGGGTTCTGGCGGTCCTGGGTACCGTTTTGACGATGAATTTAGTGACCTTACCCATAAAGGCCCTGGGATTCTTTCTATGGCCAATGCCGGACCGGGAACCAACGGAAGTCAATTCTTTATCACGCACAAAGCCACCCCTTGGCTAGACGGTAAACACGCAGTATTTGGAGAAGTCGTATCTGGGCAAGAGGTAGTTGACAGCATTCAGCAAAATGATCAAATTGAAGAGGTAATTATCATAAGAAAGGGAAAAGAAGCAAAGCAATTTGATGCGCCAGAAGTATTCGTCACTTATTTTGACCAAAAAGAAATCCTCGCCAAAGAAAGGGAAGCAAAACTCAATGCGATCAAAGAAACGAATGTGGAAAAATTTGAGGCCCTCAAGCAAAATGCTACTACCACTTCTTCCGGCCTACAGTACCAAATTACCAAAAAAGGAGCTGGGGCTGCCATAAAATCAACCAACAAAGCTACCGTACATTACGCGGTCTATTTTGTCGACGGGACCTTACTAGAAACCAGTAAGCTAGAAATAGCAGAGGCTAATGATCAGGTGAATATCCAACGTAAAAACGCCAATCAGTACAACCCCATTCAAGCAGCGGTAGGGCCAGACGACGCAATGATTGAAGGCTTTAAAGAAGGACTTCGGTTGTTGAGTCAAGGAGATCAAGCTACGCTTTTTCTTCCCTACACCCTTGCTTATGGAGCCAATGGCGTACAAGGAATTCCACCGCAATCGGATTTGATCTTCGAAATTGAAGTCGTTAGTGTCGATTAAAAGTTAGGGAAGTCCGCAGCTTCCCTCTTCACTTTTGCACAGTGCTCAATTCTTATTTTCAGGGATTGAAATAATGCTTTTTAAAAGAGATGAAAAAGACCCAATGGCTACTCGTTTTACTGCTTCCTGTGCAGTGGTTGTGCCTTCATCTACTGAAAACAAGGCCTCTTTGGGTTGAAGCAATCTACAGTCAAAAAATCTATCCGCTGTTTTTTAAGTTTCAGCGCTTTTTTTTTGCACCCCTCCCCTTTTCTTTTGGTGATTTGGCCTATGGGCTTGCCCTAGGGCTTGTCCTTTACACTTTGGTGAGAGGGTTTCAAGGAAAAATTCGATTTAGCAAGCTTCTGTTAAATGCCCTAGCCACCGCATCATTAGTCAGCCTGTTGTTTCATTTCCAGTGGGGATTAAATTATTATCGCATGCCCTTAAAAGAAAAATTAGGCTACACATCCGATTATAATCAAGAACAATTAGAGCAAACCTTAGCATTTCTAATAACAGCCACTAATGACCTTCACAAAAGTCTCACCCCCTCGGACAGTGTAGCCGTTCAAATTCGTTATACCAAGGGAGAAATCCGGGAGCTACTCGAAGATAAGTTCCGTTTTGAACCAGCCGATTTTGACACCAAACCCTATTTAAAAAACTCACTTTGGAGTGTATTGTTGAGTTATACGGGATTTGCAGGTTATCTCAATCCCCTAACTTTGGAATCTCAAGTCAATTATAAAATTCCTAAGCTAAACTACATCACCACCGCAACACATGAAATGGCCCATCAATTGGGCATTGCCTCAGAAGCAGAAGCAAACTTTGTGGCTTATTACAGTTGCATCAAACACCCAGATCCCTTTATCCGATTTTCAGGATACAGCTTTGCTTTACGGTATTGCTATGCCGAACTCTTTACAGCTGATCCAGAAAAAGCTAAAAAGCTCCTAGCTGAATTACGTCCTGGCATAATGAAGAATTTCCAAGAGCTTTCCGATTTTTGGAAAAAATTTCAAAACCCCTTTGAACCTTATTTAAAAAAGGGGTACGACTCCTATCTAAAAGCCAACGGGCAAGCAAAAGGCATCCTCAGTTATAATGCTATGGTCGGTATGGTAATTGCCCATACCTTAGAAGAAGAATTAGCAACCGAATAATTTTATTCATTTCTTTGTTTGTATAATTGAGTGAAAACCAACGGCCCGTGAACTATTTATCCAGCAGCAAAAATCCAGAAATTAAAACCCTCAAACTCCTTTCTCAGAAATCAAGAGAGCGAAAAAAACAGGGATTATTTGTGATTGAAGGCTTGCGTGAACTGGAAAAAGCCCTTACAGCTCAATACACCCTAACAGCACTTTTTATTGAAGAAGGATATGAATCCGAGGTGGAAGACCTTACTTCTAAACTGTTAGGAATAAATCAATTTTTAGTTGCTGCGGCAGTTTTTGAACAAATCAGCTTTCGCTCAGGTTCGGAAAAAATAATGGCCCTAGCGGAAGCTAAAAACCACAGTTTAAGCGAATTTAAAGTAAAGAAAAATGCCCTGCTCTTGGTCATTGAAGCCCCAGAAAAGCCAGGAAATATAGGCGCCTTATACCGAACCGCTGCCGCAGCTGATTTTGATGGAGTACTCATTGCCAACCCCAAGACCGATTTTTACAATCCCAACAGCATCCGCTCAAGCCTTGGATGCCTCTTTGCACTGCCCACTGCGCAGGGCACATCTGATGAAGTCATCGATTATTTAAATGAAAATGAATTTTTTATTGCCACTGCAGCACTAGAACCCAATGCCCTTGCTTATGATGCATTTGATTACAAAACACCCTGTGCTTTAGTCATGGGTACTGAAAGTAGTGGTTTGAGCGCGAATTGGCTCGAGGCCTCGCATCAACATTTAATCATCCCCATGTCATCAAAAGTAGATTCATTAAATTTATCTGTTTCGGCAGGGATTTTGATGTACCAAGCCCGTAAGAATAAAATTGAATCCTAGAGGCATTAAAATCTTTAGTATATTACTACCTAATGATTGTTGACGAAGAATTAGAAAATAAAGAGATTGCCAAGCAGTATAAGGAACTGCTCCGTATCAGCTATCAAACGCTAAGTGAAAAGGACAAAAAAATGATTCGCCTGGCCTTTGATACAGCGGTTGAGGCGCATAGTGACCAGAGAAGAAAATCTGGAGAAGCTTATATTTTCCATCCCATCAATGTGGCTAAAATTGTAGCCCAACAGATCGGTCTTGACGCAACTTCTATTTGTGCTGCACTATTACACGACGTGGTTGAGGATACCCGATTTACACTAGAAGATATCGAGCGGCTTTTAGGAAATACCGTCGCTAAAATTGTACATGGACTCACCAAAATTTCCAATCTAAAAAAAGATAAAAACATCTCCCTACAGGCAGAGAATTTTAGAAAAATGCTGCTGACCTTAAACGATGATGTGCGGGTAATCATCATAAAAATTGCTGATCGTTTGCACAACATGCAGACGATGGATGCCATGCCGGAGTACAAACAAGTAAAAATCGCTTCCGAAACCCTCTATATCTATGCTCCCCTCGCACACCGAATCGGATTGTACAATGTCAAAACAGAATTGGAGGATCTGAGCTTAAAATACACAGAACCCCAGCGCTACAATTCCATTAAAAGCAAAATAGAAGAGAGCTATGAAGCCCAAGAAGAATACATCAATACGTTTTCAAAATTCCTCTCTGATGAATTAGACAAGGAACGCCTAAAATACACTGTCAAAGGTCGTAGTAAATCCATCTATTCCATTCATCGGAAAATGCTGACGCAAAACATTCCTTTTGAAAAGGTTTTTGACAAATTTGCGATGCGTATCGTGTTTAAAAGTACACGGGCCAAAGAAAAATTTTTGGCTTGGAAAATTTATTCTATCGTTACGGATCATTTTACACCCAACCCCACGCGTCTAAGAGATTGGATTTCTGCTCCCAAGTCGAATGGTTACGAAGCCCTCCACATTACAGTAATGGGTCCACAAAACAAATGGATCGAAATTCAGATACGTTCTGAGAGAATGCATGAAATTGCTGAAAAAGGATATGCAGCGCATTACAAATACAAACAAGGAGACCAAAAAGACATAGGAATTGAAAGTTGGCTTAACAGATTACAAGAAGTCTTGGAAAACAATTCTGGAAATGCAGTTGATTTTGTTGAAGATTTTAAGCTCAATCTTTACGCCAAGGAAATTTTTGTATTCACCCCCAATGGAGATTTGAAATCGCTCCCCCAAGGAGCTACTGCGCTTGACTTTGCTTTTGCCATACATACCGACATCGGAAAAAAAACTCGTGGAATAAGAGTAAACGATCGCCTAGTTCCTCTAAGTAAAGAGCTGCGGAGTGGAGATCAAATAGAAGTAATCACTTCAGACAACACCAAGCCTTCCAAAAACTGGTTGGATTTTGTGGTGACCTCACGGGCGCGTTCCATCATCAAATCTACCCTTAACGAAGAAAAGAAAATTAGAGCAGAGGAAGGCAAAGAAATGCTCAGACGAAAACTCAGACAGCTCAAAGTCACTATGAATGATAAAACCATTCAAAAAATGCTATATTATTTTAAGTTTGAGAGCAGTCAAGACCTATTTTACAGAATGGGTATCGGCACCTTGGATAATAAGCAATTGAAAGAGTTTGCAAACGATTATCAAAACACCGTGCTCAACTTTTTTAAGCGCCGAATCAAGTCGGGGATAAAAGTCAATCCTAATCCAACGGGAGAAATTACAGAAAAATTTGATCAACTGGTTTTTGGCAAAGAGAAGGAACCCTTGGCACACAGTTTTGCGAACTGCTGTAATCCCATTCCTGGGGATGCTGTTTTCGGATTCATTACCGTAAATGAAGGGGTAAAAGTCCATCATAAAGAATGCCCTAATGCACTTACCCTTCAATCAAACTTTGCCTATCGTGTGATTCCTGCCAAATGGATCGATTCTTCCTCGGATGAATTTTCGGTTACCTTAAAATTGAGCGGTATTGATCGTAAAGGGCTAGTCAATGAAGTGACCCGTATGATTTCCAATACCAAAAATGTCAATATCAATAAAATCAACTTTGATTCTGAAGATCAATTTTTTACCGGAATGATTCAACTCAATGTCCAAAACAAAACGATTTTAGACAAGCTTGTAATCACACTATCAAAAGTGAACGGTATTGATAAAATTGTACGCGAGTAACTCTTTATAACTATCTTTGCAATTCTATGGTTGTAAACAAATCAAATCAAGAAGTTGTCAAAGATGTTTTCATCAACTTCTTAGACCAGCACGGGCATCGCAAAACACCAGAACGTTTTGCTATTCTTTTTGAAATCTATGACAGTAAAGAGCATTTTGATATAGAGTCCTTATACATCAAAATGAAAAATAAGAATTACCGAGTCAGCAGAGCAACCCTTTACAATACCATAGAACTTTTATTGGCGTGTGGATTAGTTCGTAAACATCAATTTGGAAGTGGACAAGCCCAATACGAAAAATCCTATTTTGACCATCAACACGACCATATCATACTTACTGACAGTGGGGAAGTAAAGGAATTTTGCGATCCGAGAATTCAACAAATAAAAAAAACCATAGAAGAGGTTTTTGATGTTGACATACACAAGCATTCTTTATACTTTTACGGCACTAAAAAAACTAATAAATCCTAAAAAGCATGACGGTAGATTTACTACTCGGACTCCAATGGGGTGACGAAGGGAAAGGAAAAATTGTGGATGTGTTAACCTCCTCATACGATATCATCGCAAGATTTCAGGGAGGACCCAATGCGGGCCATACGCTTGAGTTTGAAGGAAACAAACACGTTTTACATACCATACCTTCCGGAATTTTTCATCCCAAAGCGGTAAATTTAATTGGAAATGGGGTAGTGATCGATCCGGTGATTTTTATGAAGGAAATCAAAAACTTGGCTCCCTACAACATCAACTTTGATGAAAAATTATTGATTTCAAAAAAAGCACATTTAATTCTACCCACGCACCGCCTACTCGATGCCGCGTCCGAGGCTTCAAAGGGAAAGTCTAAAATAGGCTCTACGCTTAAGGGGATTGGACCAACTTATATGGATAAAACGGGTCGTAATGGAATTCGAGTTGGCGATATTTTTGCTTCGAATTGGGAAGAGAAATACCAAAAATTAACCCATAAGCATTTAGAGATTCTCAAAAATTTTGAAGGTGCTGAAGCAGATCAATTGGAAACCCTAGAGCGCGAATTTTTGGAAAGCATAGACGCACTTAGAACCTTTAAAATTGTTGACAGTGAACACTATTTGCATCAAGCCCAAAAAGCGGGTAAAAAAATCTTGGCTGAAGGGGCTCAAGGGTCTCTTTTGGATGTTGATTTTGGAACCTATCCTTTCGTAACCTCTTCTACTACAACCGCGGCTGGTGCCTGTACGGGTTTAGGAGTTGCACCAAATAAAATCAAGGAAGTTTTTGGGATTTTTAAGGCCTATACCACCCGCGTAGGAAGTGGCCCTTTTCCTACCGAGCTTTTTGATGGGGATGGAGCAACGATGGGTAGGGTTGGAAATGAATTTGGGGCTACAACAGGACGTTCAAGAAGGTGCGGTTGGCTCGACTTGGTAGCACTGAAATACGCGATCAAAATTAACGGTGTCACCCAACTTATGATGATGAAGGGAGACGTACTTTCTGGTTTTTCTAAAATTAAAGTTTGTACTGCCTATCAAACCGCCCAAGGTGTTCAAGATTATCTTCCCTATGACATAACTAGTGATGACATTCAGCCGCTATACGAAGAACTTGAAGGTTGGGAAGAAGATTTGACCCAACTGACAACAGTAGACCAATTTCCCAAAAACTTCCTCGATTATATCGATTATTTAGAAAAGGCATTAGAAACTCCGATTAAAATTGTTTCTGTAGGCCCAGACCGAGCTCAAACAATCTACAGATAAGCAAAAAGTCCCATGAAGTCCTCATTAGGTATTGGCGCAGTATTGATTGCACACCTTTTTATAGGACACCTCACCCTAGCTCAAGAATCAAAGATTATTGAAATCCGGCAAGCAGGGGGCTCAACACAAGACCAAGAGCGGTATCCGGGGGCCAACATTCTCTTTAAATCTGACGAAAAACGAGTACAGCTCTTTCACGAAGGAGCCTTGATCGAATCAGACCAAGCCTATTTTTATTCCAAACAAAATTACTTTAAAGCTATAGGGAATGTCGTGTTTACCCAAGGAGACAGTCTGCGCATGACGTGTAAAACCATCGAATATGACGGTGGAACCAAAATGGCCTATGCCGAAGGCAAGGTATACCTTGAACGCCCCGACATGACCTTGAAAACCGAACAGCTCAATTTAGATCGAATCAATGAAAAGGCTTTTTACAATACCCCAGGGGTTATCGTGGACAGTACCAGCACACTGACCAGCAATCAGGGACAATACTTTATGGACCAAAAGAAATACCGCTTTATTTCAGAGGTAACCATAAACAATCCAGAATATAAAGTAAACTCCCAGCAATTGGACTATTTTACGGAAAGCAATCAAGCCTACCTTTACGGCGATTCAAAAATTGAAGGAGAGGCCTATACCATTTTATGTGAACGAGGGTTTTACGATATGAATCGTGAAAAAGGAATTTTTAAGCAAAATGCTACCCTCTATTACGACAATAAAATCATAAGAGGAGACAGTCTTTATTTTGAAAGCGAACGAAACTACGCCGCTGCAACAAAAAACATCAGTATAGTCGACACCTTGAACAACTCCATTATTACAGGAAATTATGGAGAAATTTTCAAAGAAAAAGACTCCGCTATCATTACCCGAAGAGCCATGGCGGTGAATATCATCGATCAGGACTCTCTTTTCATTCATGCCGATACCTTAGTGGCAACAGGGCCAGAAGAAAAACGAATTCTTCGGGCTTATTACGATGTGAGGATTTTAAAAAGTGACCTAAGGGGGCGTTCAGATTCCTTGTATTTGGACGAAGCTGTAGGCTTGACAAAATTGCTTAAAAAACCTCTAACGAAGCAACAAGAGCAAGTATTTACGGAAAAAAATTACCACGAAAACAACCCGGTCTTGTGGTTTGATGAAAGCCAAATGACAGGAGATGAAATTCAACTGCTTTCAGACACTAAAACCAATAAACTCGATTCGCTTAAAATCGACGGAAGGGTATTTATTATTGAAAAAGACAGTTTGAGCGAAAATGGCTACCAACAGATTAAAGGAGGACTGCTGAGAGGTGCCTTTAAAGAAAGTAAGCTTGACAATATTGTCATTACTAAAAATACCGAAATGATCTATTACCTCTACAACGACGAGGACCTCCAACTCATCGGGATAGATAAAACTACCTGCAGTGCATTAAAAATGGAATTTTTGGAGGGACAAATTGATGAAATTACGTTTTTAGTCAGTCCAAACGGTAATGTATATCCCGAAGACGAGCTTCCCCTAAACGAACGTACCCTCAAAGGATTCACTTGGAGAATCGTAGAGCGTCCCGAAACGATTGAAGATCTTTTTGATGAAAACGATCAAGAGGAGCAATTCCCTGAAATTTTAAAATTTCAATACCCTAAAGAAGAAACCCCTCCCTCAGTGAAGGAAAAAAACTAAGCTGTATGCTTAAAGATGAGTTTCTAACATATCAGGCAAAGACGACCCCCCATCCTTTGGGAATCTCAATTGAAAAAGCCAAAGGGGCCTACCTAACCGATACGGACGGAAAAAAATATTTGGATTTTGTAGCAGGAGTATCTGCCTGCAGCCTTGGGCATTGTCATCCAAAAGTGACTCGGGCAATACGAAAACAATCGCGAAAATACCTACACGTGATGGTCTATGGTGAGTTTGCTCAAGCACCCGCGGTACATTTATGCAAAGAACTTATTGCACTGCTCCCCGACAATCAAGAATCGGTTTACTTGACCAACTCAGGAACAGAAGCCATTGAAGGTGCACTCAAGCTGGCAAAACGAGCCACCGGCAGAAGCGAACTCATCGGGGCACAAAACAGTTACCATGGAAGTACCCACGGAGCGCTGAGTCTTTTGGGATCGGAACATCAAAAAATGAGGTATCGTCCCCTCCTCCCCGATACCAAGTTTATTCGTTTTAATCAGGAAGAAGACATCCAAGAAATTACCCACAAAACTGCCGCTGTGATTTTAGAAACCATCCAAGGCGGAGCAGGTTTTATCCTGCCTGAAGACGACTACTTAAAAAAAGTAAAAGCACGTTGTGAGGCCGTAGGAGCCTTATTGATTCTTGATGAAATTCAACCCGGTTTTGGTCGAACAGGAAAATTTTTCGGGTTTGAACACTTTGAAGTCAGTCCCGATATTGTCGTGATGGGTAAAGGAATGGGGGGAGGACTACCCGTTGGGGCCTTTACCGCCTCACATCAACTTATGCGGCTCTTGGAGGATCAACCCAAATTAGGTCATATTACCACCTTTGGAGGAAATCCATTGATTGCTGCCGCTTGTTTAGCAACCCTTAGAGAAATCAGAGACAGTAAGCTCATGAAGCAAATTCCAGCAAAAGAGGCCTTGTTTAGAAAAGAACTCACCCATTCCGCCATTAAAGAAATCAGAGGGACTGGACTGATGCTCGCGCTGCTGTTTGATACGGTTGATGAAGCAAATCAAATTATTTTGAAATGCATCGACAGAGGGTTGATGCTCTTTTGGCTTCTATGGGAAAAAAAAGCGGTTCGTATTAGCCCGCCCCTGACCATTACTGAAAAAGAAATAAAAAAAGGCTGTTCCATTCTTAAATCAGTGATAGATGAAGTCACTGGATGTTAATTAAATTGTTAAAAACAATCCTTTATAAAAAAGAATTTAGTTCTTCTAGACGTTAACTTTAAAATAGAAGATTTTTAAAAATCACTATGCTAAATTTCAACTCCGAAGAGACCCAATCTTCAATCTCTAAATTTGAGCACATGCTCAAAACCAATCACATCTATTATTTTGATGCTCAAGAGTTTGAAGATATCATTGTTCATTATCTTGGTTTTGGCGATAATCAATTAGCAAAAAAAGCATTGAAAATGGGCCTTGAGCAACATCCTACTTCCCATGAATTAATGTTGCTTCAAAGTGAAGTTTTGATTTTGGATGAAAAATATGAAGCCGCCTCAAAACTCCTTGACTACGTAGAAAAATTAAATCCAATGGATGAGGAAATCTCCCTGCAAAAAGCGAGCATTGCATCCAAAAATGGAGACCATCAAGCTTCTATAAATCACCTGCATAAAGCCTTGGAATTGTCTAAAGATCCACTTGAAATTTGGAACCTTTTAGGAATGGAACACTTGCTAGCAGAAGAATATGAGGAAGCCTCCTATTTTTTTAAAAATTGTGTAGACGATACCCCACAAGACTATTCAGCCTTATACAACTTACTTTATGCCTACGAACAATTAGAAAAAACCGATGAGGCAATCGCTGTTCTTAATGAGGTCTTGGAGGTTGATCCCTACAGTGAGGTAGCTTGGCATCAACTCGGATTGGTTTTACTAAAAAAAGGCCTTCAAAAAGAAGCCTTATCCGCCTTTGATTTTGCCCTCATTAGCGACGATACCTTTACGGGAGCCTATATAGAAAAAGGGAAGCTTTTAGAGGAAATGGGGCGTATAAACGAAGCCATTGAGAATTATGAAATCGCTCTAAACACCAATGACCCCAGTGCTTTTGTATATCAGTGCATCGGAAGGTGTCATGAAACTTTAGAAAACAAGGCGCTAGCCACCAAATTTTATCTCAAAGCAATTCATTTGGAACCCAGCAATGAAAGCAGTTGGGCAGCGTTAATTGAATTTTTTATCCAACAAGAACTCTATAAAAAAGCAAAGGACTATTTTAAACGATCACTCGAAGTAAATAGCGATTCAACAACACTTTGGAAAAAAGGAATTCAAATCTTCACCGCCTTAGACCAATACGAAAAAGCCCTAGCGGCTTATGAAAAACTGTACGACCTTGGGCTGTATGAACTCGACTTAATTTTGGGACATATTGACCTTTACCTTAAGCTGGGCCAATGGAACAAAGCACGAACACTCTTGGATGAAGCCTATAAATCCTTTCCTGAAAGCAGAGCGCTTGCTCTCCGATTGGGAGGATGCAGTCTCGAATTGGGCAATGCGAATGAGGCACTTTATTTTTTAAATTTAGAGGCATTGGACAAAAAGGAATTCAGTGATTTATTAAAGCTATTTCCTTCACTTTCCCAATTTAAAAAAGGAGAATCCCTTTAATTTGGTGGGGTTTTCTACCTTTGTTTGAAACGTCAAAAACCGATGCGCTATTTACTACTTTATCTGAAAGGAATGCTTATGGGTGCAGCAGATCTTGTGCCAGGGGTTTCTGGAGGTACGATTGCGCTGATCACCGGTATTTACAAGGAACTGCTAGAAAGTATCAATTCTTTTTCTCTAGCTACTCTGAAAATAGGGAAACAAGAAGGATTAAAATCGGTTTGGAAAAAACTAAACGGACCCTTTTTATTGGCTGTTTTTGGGGGCATCCTTAGCAGTATTTTATTGTTTTCACGACTGCTTGAATGGCTGATTGAATCTCATCCTTTAATTCTATGGTCGTTTTTCTTTGGTTTATTGGTTGCCAGTATTATTTACCTTTTTAAAAAAGAATTATCCTTAAACCTACGTACGCTACTTTATGTACTTTTTGGCGCCGTTAGTTCTTTTTTAATAACCCAGCTCAACGGTGGAGAAAACCAGAGCAGCCTTTGGTATTTATTTCTCTCTGGTTTTATCGGAATTTCTGCCATGATATTACCGGGACTTTCGGGTGCTTATCTATTGGTCATCATGGGAGTGTATCAAACAATTCTATCCAATGTGCGCCTAGCTCAAGATCTGATGGTCAATTTTGATCAAAATCAATTCATCGATACTGCCAGTATTTTAGGGGTGTTTCTACTCGGAATTGGCCTGGGTATAAAAGTATTTGCAAAATTCTTAAGCTGGCTATTGGACCGCTACCCCGAAAGAAGCATCGCTGTTTTAGTGGGCTTGATGCTGGGGGCCTTGCACAAGGTTTGGCCTTGGCAAAATGCCGATGTGGCTTCTATCAAAAAAACGGTTGCGGTACTTCCTCAGCATTTTGAAGGAGACCCTCAACTCCTCACTGCCTTACTCTGGATGAGTCTGGGCTTTGGTATTCTTTTTTTCATTGAACGGATAAAAATCGGGACCTCAAAATGAAATCCTTTCAAAAAAAACGAAGCAAGCAAGAAGCTTTTTTTTTGATTTTAAAGGGAATTGCCATGGGTGCTGCCAATAAGGTTCCTGGAGTGTCTGGCGGGATTGTAGCTTTGGTGGGTGGTTTTTATGAAGAACTCATTTATTCCTTTCAAAGACTCAATTGGGTAGCGTTTAAATTGTTTTTTAGCGGTCGGTTGAGTGCTTTTTGGACCTATGTCAATGGAGCTTTTCTTTCGCTGCTTTTTGGAGGCGTACTCATAAGCTATTTTAGCGTATCCCTGTTTCTTGATTTTGCCCTTACCCAAAACGAAACCTTAGTGATGGGAGCTTTCTTAGGAATGATATTGGCCTCCTTATACCTGGTCACCAAGCAAGTTCCCTACTGGAATCGCACCCTTTTTATTTTTTTATTCATCGGTTTTATGGGAGGGATCAGTCTCAGCCTGGCGAAACCAATCGCAGAAAATGACAACCTGGCGTTTGTGTTCTTTTGTGGACTAATTGGGGTCTCGGGAATGACCATTCCTGGGCTATCAGGATCCTTCCTGCTTTTGATTTTAGGAAACTACAACCTCTTGCTGGTAGATGCCGTAAACGCTTTATTTGACGTAATTTCTTCGGGTCTAGTGGGTGATCTAGCTCCTTTAAAAGACCCCATTACCCGTAGGCTACTTCTCATCATGGCTGTATTTGCTGGTGGTTCCCTTACGGGGCTGGTTTCGTTTTCCAACCTGATTAAAGTAGTTTTAGAAAAATATCCCCACCCTACCTTGGTGAGCATCATTGGGTTTATCATAGGAACATTGCGACTGGTATATCCTTGGAAAGAAAAACAATACCTATTAGACGCAAACGGAGAACTTATTACCAACAGGGTAGGAACCCCAGAACTTGTGAATTACTACTATTTTCTACCTGAGGTAACTCAAATTGAGACCTATGTCGTAATTTTGGCTATACTCTTTGGAGCAGCAATATTGTTTTTATTGGATTATTATGACAGAAAAAGAAACTCCTAAGAAATTTGGGCTTTTAGGTAAAAATATAGACTACTCATTTTCAAGAAATTATTTTTCAGACAAATTTTCGAGAGAACATCTGACCCAACATACCTATGTCAATTTTGACCTTCCTTCATTGGAAAACTTTGGCGAAATTCTCCAAAACGAAAAACACCTCTGTGGATTAAATGTGACCATTCCGTATAAAATTGAGGTAATTCCTTTTTTGGATGAAGTATCAGATGAAGTAAAAGCCATAGGAGCAGTAAATACGATACTTTGGAATAAAGAGGGAAAAACTGTTGGACACAATACCGACCATACAGGATTTCGCAAAGCATTAGAAGAAGAGCTCACTACGCTACCCAAAAAAGCCTTAATCCTAGGGACGGGTGGAGCTTCCGGCGCAATTCGTTATGCTTTAGAAAATCTAAACTGTGCAGTTCAATTCGTTTCTAGGACCCCTGAAAAAAATCAATTGACCTATGAAGCACTGACCCAAGAGATCCTCGATTCTATTGATTTAATTGTAAACACTACTCCCTTAGGAACCTTCCCAAATACAGAAAAAGCACCAAAACTCCCCTACCACCTTCTGAACTCACGGCATTTTCTTTTTGATTTAATTTACAATCCTAGTGAAACCCTCTTTATGAAAAAAGGAAAAGCGCAAGGAGCCAAAGTGAGTAATGGCTACCAAATGCTCGTATATCAAGCTGAAAAATCTTGGGAGCTCTGGAATCAATACCCTAATTTTGGATGATTCTATTTTTAGAATTAAAAAAAATGTATATTATTTGTATTCATACCTAACTCAAAATGGAAGAGAAAAACCAAAAACCTAGTGCGGAGGAAAGTAAAGAGCCGCAAAACATAGAAAATACGGATCCAGGAACCACTCCTCCTCCTCAGGATACAGCCACACCCTCAGAGGAAGTACCTGTCAAAGAGGATGAATCTAAGGCGGATGCAGCTGCTTCAACAGAAGAACATGTTGAGGAGGCTCCGTCATCCTCTGAAGAGCCTGCTGCTCAGGAAAAACAAAAAGAGGCAATTCCTACTGAAAATAAGGAAAGTGAACCCGAAACAGAACAGGAAAATGAGGTAGCCTATGAAGAGCTGCCTATAGAAAAGCTGATAGAAGCTTATCGGGATTTGACAACCAACGATCATTGGTTAAAAAATCACGCTCAAATCCAAAACATCAACCGTCTGTTTGAAAGTAAATTTCACGAAGATGTAGAGGCCAAAAAGAAGGCTTTTATTGAAGAAGGGGGAAATGAAATTGACTTTTTCTACAAACCCGAATACAAAAAAGTATTTGATCAATTGGGTTATGAATACAGAAAACAAAGACGATCTCATTACAAAGAACAAGAAGTCGCACAAAAAGTAAATCTTGATCGGAAAAAAGCGATTATAGAAGAAATCAAAGGGTTGATCGGTGCAGACGACAACATCAACACCATTTACAAAAACTTTCGAACCCTTCAGGAAAGTTGGTACAACACCGGACCTGTTTCCCGCTCTGAAAATCAAAATCTATGGGAAACTTTTAAACACCATGTCGAACGTTTTTACGATTTTCTTCACCTCAACAGAGAGCTTCGAGAGCTAGATTTCAAACACAACTATGAAGAAAAATTAAAAATCATTGAACGAGCTGAGGCACTCCAAGAACTTCCTGACGTAATAAGAGCAAGTAGAGACCTCAACACCCTTCACAAACTTTGGAAAAACGACTTAGGTCCTGTAGCTAAAGAACACCGCGAAGCCCTCTGGAAAAGGTTCCAGGACGCAACCAAAATCATCCAGGACAGAAGACAAGAGTATCAGAAAGATGTTGCCGGTGCAATGAAAGAAAACCTTGAAAAGAAAAAAGCACTACTCAAGGAAATGCAAGGGCTTACTGAAAATGAACCCTCAAATCACAGCGGCTGGCAAAATGCGCTGAAAAAGTTCAATACTCTCAGAGAAAACTTTAAAACAATTGGTTACGTACCCTCAAAAGAGAGTAAAGACACTTGGCAAGAATTCCGTGAAATTGGAAGGGACTTTATGCATAAGAAAAATATTTTCTACAAAAACCAAAAAAAGGAATTCAATCAAAACATAGAGGGGAAAAAAGAGCTTATTCTTCGTTCCCAAAAGATTGTCGAAGATCCTGCTTGGGATTCCAAAGTGCAAGAAATGAAAACCCTCCAAAAGGAGTGGAGAGCCATTGGCTTTGTTCCTCGAAAACTGGACAACAAACTTTGGTCAGAATTTTCTGTGGTTCACAAAACATTTTTTGATCGTATCAAATCTGGCTATCAGCATCTAAACGAAGAGCAAGAAGCTCTTAAAAAGGAAAAGCAGGAGCAAATAGACAAAATCAGTGCCATCGCTTTTTCTGAAGATCCGGAACAACTGCTGACAGAATTAGCCGCCCTATGGGAGCAATGGAACTCGATGGAAAAAGTTGGAGGGCAAACTGAAATGGAGATGAACAAGCAATTTACTTCCACCTTATCTAAAGCCATTTCTAAGCTCAAATTGGATAAAAACACACTTAAAGAAGTACAACTGAAGTTAGACACCCAGCTGCTTCAAAACGATCCAAACAAACTCCAAAAAGAGCTAAATGAGGTAAAAGCGACCTTAGATGAACTAAACAACGAACGTACACAATTAGAGAATAACCTTGAATTCTTTAGTGATTCCAGTGCGGAAAATCCTCTTTACAAAAACGTAGAAAAACAAATAAACAGCTGCCAAAAGAAAATTGATAAGGCCAAAGAGGAGTACATCCGTTTGAAACAAATCAGAAACGCTCAAACCAAGCTTGCTAATCAAGAAAACGAACATGGCAACGAAAGTAGCGAAGAAGATCAGGAATCAACTACTGAATAGTTTTGGCTTCCTGCCAGAACACTTCCATTTCTTCCAATGTTAGTTGTTCAATAGAGCGCTGGGATTTTTTCGCCTGAGATTCTATGTATTGAAAACGTTTGATGAATTTTTTATTGGTTCGCTCTAAAGCGGTTTCAGGATTCACATCAATAAAGCGAGCATAGTTTATTAAGGAAAATAAAACGTCGCCAAATTCGTCTTCAATTTCATTCTGTTTTTTGGACTCAAGGGCATGGTTGAGTTCTTGGAGTTCCTCTTGAAATTTTCCCCATACTTGGTTTTTATGCTCCCAGTCAAATCCAACACCAGCGGCTTTTTCCTGCATTCGCTGGGCTTTTACCAAAGCCGGAAGTCCCTTAGGCACCCCTTCCAATACACTTTTTTTTCCTTCTTTCAGTTTGAGGGTTTCCCAATTTTTCTTTACTTCCTCTGCATTTTCAACGGCAACCGAACCATAAATGTGGGGATGTCTATGGATTAATTTTTCACAAATATCATTTGCTACATCGGCCATGTCAAATGCATTTTCCTCGCTCCCCAATTTTGCATAAAACACAATATGCAAAAGCAAATCTCCCAATTCCTTTTTGATATCGGTAAGGTTGCGATCCAAAATAGCGTCACCCAACTCATAAGTCTCTTCGATTGTCAGGTGTCGTAAGCTTTCAAAAGTTTGTTTTTTATCCCACGGACATTGCTCCCGAAGTTCGTCCATGATATCCAACAAACGGCTAAATGCCTCTAAATTAGCTTGTTTTGAATTCATCAATCCGCTTGCGTTTCTTGAGCTGGGTTCGCTTTTTCTTCCGTTTTCGTTTTTTTAGGTTTTGAAGCTTTGATTTGATTTTTGGACAACAGCAGATTGTACCACTGCATTATTTTTTTAATATCGCTGGGATACACCCGTTCCTCATCATAATTCTCTATTATTTCAAAAAAATAAGCCTCTAATGCTACGGGTGCGGATTTTGGACTCAAACGTGTCGGAGCCCCCGCTTCGTAAGCAAGTATTTTTTCAAAGACCGTAGTCAAGGGTATTTCCTCTCCAATACAGTATACCTGTATATCATTCAATACACTGATTTGGGCATTGGGATTGGTAGTAATTCGCTTGCCATCTAATAAAGATGTCGCTACAACTCCCGAACGGGTTTGCGCTTTGATTTCAAAAAGGCCAGGGCGACCTGAGATTGCTATTATTTTGGATAAGTCCATTAGTTGCGTTTTGATTTATTAGGAAACTTCATGGGATAATCAACTGAAATGAGTCCCTTAGAAATTGCGTTTAATTTATTTTTAATCAACCTTCTTTTCAGTGGCGACAGGTGGTCGGTAAACAAGACCCCTTCAATATGGTCGTATTCGTGTTGAACAACACGTGCTGCAAGCCCCGTAAAGGTTTCGGTTAGGGGTTCAAATTTCTCATTTTGATAGGAAAGGGTCAACTGTGCTTTACGCTGAACATCTTCTCGAATATCGGGTATGCTAAGACAACCTTCATTAAACACCCAAGGGTCACCTTCCTCGCTAATAATCTGAGGATTGATGAATACCTTTTTAAACGATTCTAAGGTTTTTATTTCAGCAGTGTCCAATTCCTCATCCGCTGCAAAAGGGGCTGCATCAACTACAAAAAGCCGAAAGGATAGGCCAATTTGAGGGGCGGCTAGTCCAACCCCATTGGAGGCATACATGGTTTCCCACATATCTTCGATCAATTGAGCTAATTTGGGATATTCGGGTTCAATTGCTTCTGCCTTTTTTTTCAGAACGGGAGCGCCATAGGCAACTATGGGTCGTATCATAGGGTTGTATTTGTTTTATACTCTAAATAGGATTGCAGAATCAAGGTTGCACTTAGCTGATCAATCATTCCTTTTTCTCTTCGTTTTTTTTTCTTTACACCTCCCTCAATTAGGGCTTGCACAGCTATCTTAGAAGTAAAGCGCTCGTCGTAACGTTCAATTTTTTGCGTTGGAAAAAGCTGTTCTAGTTCTTTGATAAACTGCTGAATCTGGACTTCTATGGCGGAAGCGTTTCCCTCTTTTTGCAGAGGCTGACCAATGACAAATGCCTCAACCTCTTGCTCTTGACAATAGTTTTGTAAAAAATCAAGCAGCTCTGAAGTAGGAAGGTTAGTCAACCCACTAGCTATGAGCTGATTGGGATCTGTACAGGAAAGACCCGTACGTTTTAACCCAAAATCTATTCCTACCAAACAGGCCATTCTTTTTTTTGACAAATATACTTTTTTCAATAGGATTTACTCCAAACCAATCCCTTTGAATTGGTTACCTTTGCCAAAAAATTTGAACATGCAAAACATCATAGAAGCAGCTTGGGAAGACCGCTCCCTGCTCGAACAAACCGAAACCCAAAACGCCATTAGAAACGTAATTTCACAATTAGACGCGGGGGCGCTTAGAGTCGCAGAGCCCATAGCCTCAGGTTGGCAGGTAAATGAGTGGGTAAAAAAAGCTGTCGTTTTGTATTTTCCGATTCAAAAAATGGAAACGCTTGAGGCTGGACCTCTTGAATTTCACGATAAAATGCCTTTAAAAAGAGGGTATCAAGAAAAAGGAATTCGGGTAGTTCCTCATGCGGTTGCAAGACACGGTGCCTACCTCGCAAAAGGGGTCATCATGATGCCGAGTTATGTCAATATCGGTGCCTATGTAGACGAAGGAACTATGGTCGATACTTGGGCAACGGTGGGTAGTTGTGCCCAAATAGGAAAAAATGTACACCTCAGTGGAGGGGTAGGTATCGGAGGGGTTTTGGAACCGCTTCAAGCTGCTCCCGTCATTGTGGAGGACAATGCTTTTCTAGGTTCCAGATGCATCGTAGTAGAAGGAGTTCGAGTTGGTAAAGAAGCCGTTTTAGGAGCCAATGTTGTTTTGACTGCTTCCACAAAAATTATTGATGTCACCGGAAATGAAGCTGTTGAAACCAAGGGAGCGGTTCCACCGCGCTCCGTTGTAATTCCTGGAAGTTACACCAAAACGTTTCCAGCAGGAAATTATCAAGTACCCTGTGCACTTATTATCGGCAAACGAAAAGAAAGTACCAACAAGAAAACCACACTCAATGAGGCCCTGAGGGAACACAATGTAGCCGTATAATACCTCCAAATGATTGATGCGACAGTAGACGTATTGCGCCAAAAAAAACTCATCCTCTACCCTACCGACACCGTTTGGGGCATAGGTGGAGATGCGACAGATCCAAAAGTGGTTGAAAAAGTATATCGTTTGAAACGACGAGAAGACCATAAAGCTTTGATCGTGCTCGTTGCCCATAGGGATATGCTCGAATCTTATGTAGATTCATTTCCAGAGGAAGCCATACCTTTTTTAGAAGACCACAGACCCACAACGGTTATTTATCCTAAAGGAGTTGGCCTTGCAACCAATTTATTGGGAGAAGATTTCAGCATCGGGATTCGCATTCCAAAGCATTCGTTTTGTCAAAAAGTAATCGAACAATTTGGTAAACCCATTATTTCTACTTCAGCCAATATCAGTGGGGAGCCTACACCCCATTCATTTGAACAGATCGCAAGTGATATTTTGGAGGGAGTTGACTATATTGTACCTTTGAGGGAAACAAGTACGAATCAACCCTCACGAGTAGTTAAAATTGATTCTAAAGGTGCCATACACATCCTTCGCCCGTGAAGCTACACACTGACTTTTCAACAACCTTACAAGATCCGCTCTTTACCATTTTAAAAGAGACAGCGGAATCAATTGGTATAGAGGCGTATATCATTGGGGGGTTTGTTCGAGATCAACTATTGGGCAGAGTTCAAAAAAAGGATATCGATATAGTGGCGCTTGGATCTGGAATTGATTTGGCAAAAGCGGTACAAAAAAAACTACCCCAGGCTAAACCGGTTCAAGTTTTTAAAACCTACGGCACCGCCATGATTCATTGGAATGGAATTGACATCGAGTTTGTAGGTGCACGAAAGGAATCCTACCTGCCTGAAAGTAGAAATCCAGAGGTAAGCCCAGGAAGTCTGACAGACGATCAAAACCGCAGAGATTTTACCGTCAATGCATTTGCCATTAGTTTGAATAAAGCTGATTTTGGTGCGTTTATCGACCCTTTCGAGGGCCTGAAAGATTTACAAAATAAAACCCTTCGTACCCCGTTAGATCCAGCCATTACCTACTCAGACGATCCCTTGCGAATGCTCAGGGCAATTCGATTTGCCAATCAACTCAACTTTGAAATCGAGCAACAATCCCTAGAGGCCATCACCCAAAATGCTTCGAGAATTGAAATTATTTCTAAAGAACGAATCGTAGATGAGCTGAATAAAATCCTCGCCACAGCAAAGCCTTCCATCGGCTTTACGCTTTTGGAAAAAACAGGACTTCTCCATTATATTTTACCCGAACTCATTGCCCTAAAAGGGGTTGAAGAGATTGAAGGACAACGACATAAAGATAATTTTTATCACACCTTAGAAGTTGTAGACAATCTCTGTCCCCACAGTGAGGATTTGTGGTTGCGATGGGCGGCTTTATTGCATGATGTCGGTAAGGCTCCCACAAAAAAATTCAAACCGCCGGTAGGGTGGACCTTTCATGGCCATGAATTTGTAGGAGCAAAAATGGTCTATAAAATTTTTAAACGCCTCAAAATGCCCTTGAACGAAAAAATGAAATTCGTGCAAAAAATGGTCTTGATGAGTTCACGACCCATCGTCATTGCAGAAGATCAGGTTACCGATTCTGCTGTTCGGCGTTTGGTTTTTGATGCAGGTTCAACCCTAGACGATTTATTGACTCTTTGCGAGGCTGACATCACGACTAAAAATCCAAAACGCTTTGAACGCTACCACAACAATTTTAAATTGGTCCGGGAAAAAATAATCGCAGTTGAAGAAAAAGATCAATTGCGAAATTTTCAACCTCCTGTATGCGGAGAAGCCATAATGTCGTATTTTGGGATACCTCCCTGCAGAGAGATCGGAATGATCAAAGAAACGATCAAAGAGGCAATCCTAGAGGGTCAAATACCCAATGAATTTGAAGCGGCGTTTGAACGGATGAAAGAAGAAGGAAAAAAACTTGGATTGACACCACATGAAAAATCTGTATAAGCCTTTTTTAGTTCTCAGTTTAAGCTTGGTTTATCTGGTCATTCTTGCTGGGGCAACCGTGCGTATGACAGGGAGTGGCATGGGCTGCCCTGACTGGCCCAAATGTTTTGGTTATCTGATTCCACCTACGGAACGAGCCCAATTGGATTGGAAACCCAAGCACCCCTACCAAAACGGACAAGTCATCATAGTAGCGGAAAGTTTGCGTGTCGCGCATACCGATTTTACTTCCCAAGAACAATACAATCCCTCTAATTGGGAAGCCTATACCAAACACGATTATGCCGTATTTAACCCTACTCATACTTGGATTGAATTCATCAACCGCTTGTTAGGGGCTCTAGCCGGACTTGCAACGCTTGGACTCTTGCTGACAGCCCTCTGGCGTTTCAAATCAGACCGAATCGCAACGATAGGATCAACCCTCGTGGTGTTGGGGATGGGCGTTCAGGGTTGGCTGGGAAAAACAGTGGTAGATTCTAACCTCCTCCCCTATAAAATCAGTATTCATATGGCAATGGCGCTGCTTATTGTAGTATTGCTGGTTTATTTATTGAGTCGGGAACGCAAAGACCAACTGAAACTCCCAGAAATTAAACAATTTAAAGGACTCGCCTTGGCTGCGCTTGTTCTGAGCATCGTCCAAATTGCTATGGGAACCCAAGTAAGACAATATGTAGATGAACAAATGCATGCATTTGACCTAAGTCAGCCTGCCCTTTGGCTTGCTGAAGCACCCTTGCTTTTCTATGTTCATCGTAGTTTTTCTATAGCCGTTCTTTTCATCCACCTCTATTGGGGGTATTTGTTTTTAAAAAACAACCTTTTTCCATTGGTATTTAAAGGAATATTAGCCTGTATTGGATTGGAAATCCTGACAGGAATTTGGATGTATTATTTTGATTTCCCCTTTGCTTCCCAACCGCTTCATTTGATCTTAGCCACACTTTTATTCGGTGCACAGACTTATTTATTATTTGTAGTTAAGAAAACATGATCTATAGATTTCGAATTATTTTAGATGTAAAAGAAGATGTCCTAAGGGATATCGAAATAGAAGAAACCGCAACTTTCGAAGACCTGCACCACGCCATTACCCAAGCCTTTGGATTTTTGGGAAATGAAATGGCTTCTTTTTACCGTTCAGACCAAGCGTGGACCCAAGGGGAAGAAATGCCTCTTGAAGCGATGGATCCTTCTCAGGAAAGCTGTAGGGATCAAGAACTCAATCGTGTGATTTCAGCCAGCCAACACCACTTGATTTACATTTACGACTTTTTAAACCTTTGGACCTTTTTCGTTGAATTGATGGAAGTAGGAGAAACCCTAGCGGGAACTACCTATCCCAATTTAATACACGCACAAGGAGAAGTCCCTGAAGAAGCTCCTGAAAAACACTTTGAAAGTGAAAACGATAGTACTCTGGAAGAAGAAGCCGACTATGAAGACGAGGATTCAGAGGACTATGACGAGAGTGATTTTTACTAGAATAAATTGTGCATGTCTACTTTTTCGTAGTGTAAACGCACAAAACGCAGACTTGCTTGCATGATATCCCCCATAGACGTACTGCGTTTAAACGCACTGTCCTTGGTGAATTTATAAATCTCTTGCCGCAGGCGTTCGAGATTTTCTTGCAAGCTTAGGGTTTCCGATTGCATGATACGAACCAAACTTTGCAGACGACTTCCAGAGCTTATGATTCTTCGTGCTACGATGGAACGCTCTTCAATTTTATATTGATTGATAGAATCGTGATTCAATTTGGTTCTAACCAAATCCATTAATGCTTTATTTTCCTTAAAAAACTGAGGACGGTACACACTCAATTTTCCTTCAAAAGACTGCTGATCGAAATCAATCGGACGAATTTTATACACCACTTGATCAAAATCGTGGGTGGGAACCACCACATAATTATACGCACGCATATCGCCCAATAAACGAATCATACTCCTTTCGTTGAATTTGACGTATTCTTTGGCAATTTGAGACTTTTCCGCATCCGTGCATTGAGGCAAAAACTCTTTGATGAATTGATCCCCTGGAATTCCTGCAATATGCTCTTCTATCAGTGTGCTTTGATTGACTAGGAAATTTAAGTTGTAAGGAGATAACATATGCTCCAACTCTAAACCATAAACCCTGGAGGCATCCGTTCGTTTGAGATAATAATACGTAAAGTTGTCATTCAACACATTGCGAATTTTAATTCTGAAAGGCTTGGAATTTCCAAAAGTGCAATAGTCAATGGCGTCGATATTTAAGTACTGTATGCCTGATTCATTTCCATCGGAATGCAATAGGGTATAAATTTTCTTTAGATTGTAGTCTATTTCTCTTCGTTCCGTATCGGTATAATACACCCGAACCCATAGGGTATCATTGTCATGTTTATCGTAAACGGCTACAGAACCTGAAAAGCGAAGCAAGTCTTCATAAAATATAGGCGTATCAATCCACCGGTCGTAGGATTTTAAAAATCCCTTTAAGCCAGAAGAGATGGGATAAAATGGTTTTTTTTTTGAAATTAACTTATCTGCCATACCGTATTTCTTCAAATGTACTACCTTTTCTGTAACAAAACCTGCCTTTGATCGTTATAAGAATAATACAGCAGCATGGAAGAACCCCTACTTAAACTCAACCGACTCAGCAAAGCCTACGGACACATCAAAGCAGTTGATCAGCTTTCCCTCACGTTAAAAAAAGGAAATGTATACGGACTTTTAGGACCCAATGGAAGCGGTAAATCCACCACTTTGGGCATGGTTCTCAATGTGGTGAATCCCAGCAGTGGAAGTTTTCAATGGTACGGCGGAGCGCTGACCACCCATCAAGCATTAAAAAAAATTGGGGCCATCATTGAACGGCCCAATTTCTACCCTTATATGACGGCCCTTCAAAACCTTCAATTGATCTGCAAAATAAAACAGTGGAGGCATTTACTCTGATTACAACGAATTTCAAATCATATTTTCAGATTTGGAATACCTCTTGGCTTATGCTGTTAAGCTTTTTGGTTTCTTTAGTTTTTGTTTGTTTTTAGCCATACTGATTAAACGCTCTGCCTTTGCCCTAGGTTTTTTAGCCTTATGGCAAGTTTTTGAAGGCATCGCCTACGGACTCATGCGATGGAAGCTCTCCGATTTCATTCCAACCCTGAGTGCCGAACAAGTGATTCAATATTTTCCCCTTCAAGCCCTAGGCAATCTCATCAGTGAACCCTTCACTCGTCTATCGGCCATTCAAAATATTGCCGACCAAATTGGGGAGGGGTTAAATAAAGATTACGCTATTTCCCTTGTAAACCTGATGGTAGTCGTGGTATGGTCTGTTCTCTTTATCTGGGGATCGTACCGTCTGCTTCAACGTCGAGATTTATAGGATTCTTAACGGATGCACTAGGGTTCTCCTTTGGATATTTTGTAAATTGGCCGTTTTAAAAATATATGCAATTTCAACTCGTTTCCGATTTTAAACCCACCGGGGATCAACCTCAAGCGATACAAGAAATTGTCTCTCAATTTAAAAACAAAGATCCCTACGTCACCCTTCAAGGGGTAACCGGTTCGGGAAAAACCTTTACGATGGCCAATGCGGTAGAACAACTACAAGTACCCACCTTGGTGCTGGCCCATAATAAAACTCTAGCTGCCCAACTTTATTCCGAATTCAAACAGTTTTTTCCAAACAATGCGGTAGAATACTTTGTTTCTTATTACGATTACTACCAACCCGAAGCCTATATTCCAACAACGGGGACCTACATCGAAAAAGACCTATCCATCAATGAAGAAATTGAAAAACTTCGGCTAAGCACCACCTCTGCCTTACTCTCTGGACGGAGAGATGTTTTGGTTGTGGCTTCTGTATCGTGTTTATATGGCATTGGAAATCCAGCAGAATTTGAAAAAAATGTAATTACCCTAGAACGCGATCAGATTTTATCTCGGACGCAGTTGATGCATCGCTTGGTTCAGAGCTTGTACTCACGAACCACTGCAGATTTTGGTCGGGGTAACTTTAGAGTGTTGGGTGATATAATTGATGTTTTTCCCGGCTATGCCGATCTCGCTTTTAAAATCCATTTTTTTGGCGATGAAATCGAAAAAATAGAAGCCTTTGATCCTATTGATAATACACGCCTGGAAGCCTTTGATCGAGTCAAAATTTATCCCGCAAATATTTTTGTAACCTCACCCGATATACTTCAAAATGCCATCATTCAGATTCAGGAGGATTTGGTCAAACAAATCGATTACTTTAGGGAAATTGGTAAACCCCTAGAAGCCAAACGACTGCAGGAACGTACTGAATTTGATTTGGAAATGATTCGAGAGTTGGGCTATTGTTCAGGGATCGAAAATTATTCTCGCTACTTGGACGGACGTGCTCCAGGGAGTCGTCCCTTTTGTTTGTTGGATTACTTCCCCGAAGATTTTTTAATGATCGTAGACGAAAGCCATGTTACCGTATCTCAAGTACACGCCATGTACGGGGGAGATCGTAGCAGAAAAGAAAATTTGGTGGACTACGGCTTTAGGCTTCCTGCCGCTATGGACAACCGACCCTTAAAATTTGAAGAATTTGAAGCCCTGCAAAATCAAGTCCTCTATGTCAGTGCCACTCCTGCAGACTACGAATTGGAAAAAACCGAAGGGGTTTATGTAGAACAAATCATTCGCCCTACAGGACTTTTAGATCCCGTGATTGAAGTCCGCCCAAGTTTAAATCAAATCGACGATTTGATGGAAGAAATTCAAAAACGCACCGAACAAGACGAACGGACTTTGGTAACCACCCTAACCAAACGCATGGCAGAAGAATTGACCCAATATTTGAGTCGGGCACAGATTCGTTGTCGCTACATCCACAGTGATGTCGATACCTTGGAACGGGTAGAAATCATGCAGGACTTAAGAAAGGGAATTTTTGACGTTTTAATTGGTGTAAATCTATTACGAGAAGGCTTGGATTTACCTGAAGTATCCTTAGTCGCCATATTAGATGCAGACAAGGAAGGCTTTTTACGATCCAACCGATCGCTCACCCAAACCGTTGGACGGGCCGCACGAAATGTAAACGGAAAGGCGATCATGTATGCCGATACCATTACGAAAAGCATGCAAAAAACCATAGATGAAACCAATTACCGAAGAGAAAAACAACTTCAATACAATAAAGCCCATAACATCACCCCTACAGCCCTAAACAAATCATTAGCCAGTGCCTTGGCAAAAAACTCTGTGGCTACCCATGCACAAGAATTAGAAGCGCGGAAGGTGGCCGAAGAAAAAAACCGCTATTTGTCAAAACCCCAAATCGAGAAAAAAATCAGAGAACTGCGAAAATCTATGGAAGAAGCAGCCAAAGCATTAGATTTTATTGAAGCTGCCAACTACAGAGATGAAATAAAAACCTTACAAGAACAGTTGTAACTAAACGAACCGATATAATCCAATGTAAAATGAAACCTTGCCTCACTTCTTTTTTTGTCAGTTGCCTCCTCTTATGCAGCGGACACAGCTATACGCAAGAGCTCAATGCGCTTGTTTTAGATAGTCTCAATCAAAATCCCATCCCCTTTGCTAGCATCTATCTCAAGTCTGGAAGTGGTGCCGTATCAAACGAAGAAGGGCGTTTTCGACTGCAATTTCCTCATGATGTCAGGAGTGAAGACTCCTTGTTTATATCTTGTATGGGATATGAAACGGTAAAACATTCCATAGCCCAGCTCCAAGACAGCATCTTTTACCTACCGCCCAAAGCAATCGCTTTAAATTCTGTTATTTTAAGTAATCGGCAAATGGATGCCGATGCAATTGTAAAAGCCATTCAAAAGAATATCCCTGACAAATACGAATTGGGGCTGACCCAAAAAAAAGTGTTCTTTAGAGAAACAAGTCATTCCACTTTTGAACGGCTTACTGTTAAAATCAAAAAGACATCAATAGCGGAATTTCATCAAGTTTTTTGGGACAGTATCTTGACTACGATTCCAAAAACGAATGAATTTTATCAAGAATTTGCGGGAACTCTTTATGGAGATTTTACCAAAGACAATCAAAAGTTAAAGCTTGACAAAGCCCTGGATCTGGAGGATAAAGCTAAATCTGCCATTTTTGAAAATACCGAAAAGTTATTTGATACCCTACTCAAAGAAAACGTTAAATCCACTTCTTATTTTAAAGTGCGTACAGGTATCCTGGGAACCAAAATTGAGGCTGATGACATCAATTCATCCAAAAAGGATACCCTCAGTCCTGAAGAACTTGATTTGAAGCGGAAAAAAAATTTTTTAGACTCTAAAAGAAATCAACTTACTAACTTACTTAAGAATTTATTTGATCAAAATGAATTCAATTTTTCCCTTCTTAATAAAGCCTCAAAATACGATTTTAAAGTAACCGACATGACTTTTTTTGGGGATACACCTGTCTATATACTAGACTTCAAACCCAAAAAAAATGCCATATTAAAAGGGAAATTGTTTGTAGATGCCGATCGAATGACGTTGCTCCGTGTGGAATATAAAAACGTAAAAAACACTTCCGATTTTGATTTGTTGGGCGTGTCATTTCATCAGGATCTTAAAGAGGTGATTATCCAGTTTAAAAAAACTTCAAATGGCAAATACAGTATAGAATATTTAGAAATTTCAATGGGCTTTCAGGCAGGTTTTGAGCGTCCCTTGGTCATTACAGAAAAAAATAAAGTAGTCAAAGGACGGAACACACAAAACCAACTTAAAATGGATTTGGATCTAGCTACCAGACAATACCAAAAATACCAAATGGTTGTCTTTGAATCTAGCCCTATAACGCAAGAAAGCTTTGATACCATTACGGAAGAAGCTACTGTACTCCCGGTAAACTTAACCCAATACGACCCTAGTTTTTGGGAAGGCTATTCCATCATAGAACCTAATAAAGCGATCAAAGCTTTTAGGGTAGTTGAGTAGGAATCGTGTTTATTTGATTATTTTAGTCAAAACAGATTACAATGAAAAAAGCACTTCTATTCACTCTAAGCCTTTTTATACTGCTTGGATGTCAAAGCTCCCTTAAAGAAACCCCTCCCTTGGTTTTTCAAATTAAAACCTTTGACGTGCCCAACAATCAAATGCAAGTACAATTTAGTCTGTATAACCCTACAGAGGAAGTCTGGGAGGGCGGCCAGTGGTCCTTGCATTGGAATCAGTTTTCAGGTTCGATAAAACCCGAAAGTTTGCCCAGTGGAATGTCGGTTCAACCCACCAAAAACAGTCAGTATTGGATGCTCAATTTTGGAGCGGATTACAGTCTAAAACCGGGCGAACGTATGAAATTTTCCCTTACCCAATCGGGTATCATGACACGCTTAGTAATGGGTCCTGTTGGCTTTTTTGTGCACAATGCAAAAACGGGCAACACCTATGATTTGGCTCATAGCGTTCTTTGGAAAGATACCGAGGGGATAGAAAACCTCAACATACCAACTGCTGCAGAGCGTTATGCCAGCTATGAAGGAATTGAACCCCTTCCTAAAGAAGCACTCCATTGGATCATACCCACCCCTCAATTGATGGAAGTAAAGGAAGGCAGTTTCCCCTTAAAAGAAACCCTAACATTAAATTTTGGTTCGTTTGAAGCTCAGAAAGATTTTTTGACTCAACAACTTCAGAAAGGACTTAGACTAAAGTTGGTAGAGGAGCAAAGCGCCGAGGCAACCGTTCAAATCAAAAAAAACCCAAAACTTGATTCAGAAGCCTATCGAATAGAATCAAAGGCAACCCAAATAAAAATTGAAGCCTCCAGTACCCAAGGGGTATTTTATGCCCTTCAATCCCTACACCAACTTCTTCTTTTGGCGGAACGAGAGGGTAATGGGGTTCCTTTCGTCCGCATTGAAGATGCGCCTAGATTTCAACATCGTGGTTTTATGATGGATCTGGCCCGAAACTTTTATCCCAAAGAAAAAATTTTAGAAGTTTTGGATTATATGGCGTTTTACAAACTGAATCTCTTGGATTTAAGACTGAGTGATGACGAGGGTTGGCGGATTGAAATTGAAGGATTGCCAGAACTTACCGATATTGGTTCAAAGCGAGGCTTTACTGTTGACGAAAGCGACCGTCTTTTTCCCATGTATGGATCGGGGTCGGGAAATAACCCCAGTCCCGGAACAGGCTTTTTGAGTCGAGAAGATTTTATAGAAATACTACACGAAGCCAAATTGAGGCAAATTGACGTCGTTCCTCAGATCAGTTTTCCTTCTCACTCCCGAGCGGCGGTAGTTGCTATGAAAAATAGATATCAAAACTTACTTGAAGCCGGTGATGAGGCCGCAGCAAATGAATACCGACTTCACGACCCTGAAGACAAAAGCGAATACACCTCTGCTCAATTGTTTCACGATAATACCATCTGCATTTGTGAACCGTCCTCCTTCCGTTTTTTTGAAAAAGTTTTTAAAGAAATTAAAACCTTATACGAAGCTGCTGGAGTTGCTATAAAGACCTTTAACATCGGTGCAGATGAACTGCCTTACGGGGTTTGGCAAAAGTCCCCTATCTGCGATACGTATTTAAAAGAAAATCCTGAAATAGACTCTTATCAGACGTTATACGATGCCAGTGTAAAGCGCATCAACCAAATCATAAGACAAGAAGGAATTCAGGTCTCGGGTTGGGAAGATGTACTCTTGGTTCACAGTAAAAAAAGTCAATCGGAAGTTGAAATCAATCCCAACTTAAGAGACTTAGACTTTATTCCCTATGTATGGAACAACATTTGGGGAGAAGGTAGAGAAGACATCATTTATCGGTTAAATAATTTAGGATTTAAAGCAGTCATGAGTAATTCTGCCGCCTTTTATTTTGACATGACGGACGATAAAGACATGGAAAACACGGGCCTAAGTTGGTCGGGATTTGTCAACTATAAAGACAGCTGGGGGACAGAGCCCTTAAACGTTTTTGCCAATAAGGTAAAACTCAAAGCGGTAGGCATCACCGAGGATGAGGTTGCAACAAAAGAAATGATCCAAACGGAGGCGCTTCCTAATTTTCTTGGAATTCAATCACAATTGTGGACAGAAACAGCAACCTCAGAAGTTATGTTTGATCGAATGCTGATGCCCAATATGATTATTTTCGCCCAACGGGCATGGGGACCTAGAGAAACTTGGTTGGAACAACCTACAGCAGACGCCCAACTCCCTCTTTTAAATGCAGCTTGGAATACCTTAGTGAATACCATTGGTCAACGCCAATTGCCGATAGCCAGCCTAGCGCTAGGCTCGTTGTATTATGACCTTCCCAAACCGGGAGCCCTAATAGAAGATGGAATCCTTAAAGTAAAACAACAATTTCCAGGGCTTCCAACACATTATACCCTAGACGGTTCAGTACCTGATTTAGAAGATCCCGTCTACGAGGGATCAGTCAACGTTTCCCCTGCTGCTCTTGTTACATTGAGAACCTTTGATGAAAACGGACGCGGTGGAAATCCCATACAGCTTAACTAAAATAGAATGGAACACAAACGCTTACTTTCTTTAGACATCTTTCGTGGATTAACTATTATTTTAATGATAATCGTAAACGATCCGGGTTCCTGGGAACATGTTTATGCTCCCCTCCTACACGCCACTTGGAATGGGATCACCCCTACGGATTATGTCTTCCCAAGCTTTCTCTTTATTGTTGGGGTTTCTATAGTACTTTCTATGAACAACCAGCGAGAACGAGGTAAAAGCCGTGCAGAGCTGACCAAAAAAGTCTTGTGGCGGGCTTTAAAAATTTATGCCGTGGGGATTTTTCTTTGGCTGTGGCCTAACTTTAATTTCGAAGGCATTCGCTGGGTTGGAGTATTACCCCGTATTGCCTTGGTCTATCTTGGCTGTGCCTTATTGTTTTTATACACCAGCCGAAAAACCCAATGGCTTTTTGGAATAGTCGCCCTTTTAGGGTATTGGATACTGATGGCCTATGTTCCTGTTCCGGGCATTGGATTTCCCGATTTAAGTTTACCAGAAAAAAACTGGGCACATTATATTGACAGCCTACTGCTTCCCGGCAGATTGTGGAAACACAGCTGGGATCCAGAAGGCCTATTGAGTACCCTTCCAGCTCTAGTGACTGGACTGATCGGTATGTGGGCAGGATATATTCTCTTACAAAAGGAGGAACTTAAAAATCGACTCAATCAACTCTTTTTCTACGGAGTTCTCCTTTTGTTTTTAGGAGATGTCATGCAGTGGTTTTTCCCCTTCAACAAAAACTTATGGAGCAGTTCCTTTACTTTATTGATGGGAGGAATAGGCATGCTGTCCTTAGCCAGTTTGAGTTACTTTTTTGACGTCAAACAAAGCCGTTTTCAATTTAAATTTGCTCATGCTTTTGGAGTAAATTCCATCACCGCTTATGCACTTTCAAGCCTCTTGACGGTTGTTTTTTACAGTTCAAATTGGTGGGGTGTTTCTTTTAGCCAAACCTTTATGTCGTTTTGTGAACACATAGGGATCCCCCTTAAACTTGGATCCTTAGTGTATGCACTGTTTTATGTAGGGGTCCTTTGGATTCCTATACAGTTGCTCTTTAAAAAGAAACGATACATCAAGCTATAAAAAAATCGGCCCCTCTCGGGACCGATTCAAACAAAAAACAAATAATTGATTTAATTACCGGATTTTAATCAGCTTTTTGGGCTGAGGTTGTGCTTCTTTATACTTTGGTAAAAGTACGTGTAGCACCCCTTCCTTGTAAGTTGCATCAATCTTTGTGGGGTCAACACTATCGGGAAGTGTAAAGCTGCGTCTAAAACTGTTGTAGCTAAACTCACGACGTGTAAATTTTCCTTTTTCATTATGTTGCTCCTCTTCGTGTGAGGCTGAAATGGATAGGATTCCGTCTTCCACTTCGATTTCAAAATTATCTTTTTGTAAGCCGGGAACCGCCAATTCAATTTCATATTGAGCGTCCAGTTCTTTAATATTCACCGCTGGTAGAGTTGAGGAATAATTAGGTGCATTTAAATTCCAGTCTGTGTTGATGAAATCATCAACTAGTGAAGGAAAAAACGGGCTTTGTTTTCTTATTAAATTCATAATTTTTAAGTTTTAAGGTTACCAATTTTTATAGTATTCCATAAAACAAAAAAGAGACCAAAAGGAATATTTGTCATTTTGGCAGTAAATTTGATAAAAATACTGTCAATTTGTCTTTTAGTTAATTGCCTGCTGAACTTTATCTGCAGCCTCCTGGAATGCCGTGGCTGAAAGCACATTCAATCCAGACCCGTCAATCAGCTCTTTGGCGATATCGGCATTGGTTCCTTGCAAACGCACGATGATAGGCACCTGAATCGCATCTCCTAAATTTTTATAGGCATCCACTATTCCTTGAGCTACCCGATCGCAGCGCACGATACCTCCAAAAATATTGATCAAAATCGCTTTTACATTAGGATCTTTAAGGATCAAACGAAAAGCAGTTTCTACACGAGCCGCATCCGCTGTTCCCCCTACATCCAAGAAGTTTGCAGGATCACCCCCTGCTTGCTTGATCAAATCCATGGTTGCCATTGCTAGACCAGCCCCGTTTACCATACAGCCCACATTACCGTCTAAGTCCACATAGTTAAGCCCAACTTCACGCGCTTCTACTTCCACAGGATTTTCTTCACTTAAATCACGTAGCGCTTCCAATTCTTTATGACGAAACAAACCGTTTTCATCTAAAGTCACCTTGGCATCTACAGCTATAATTTTATCATCGGAGGTTTTTAGTACGGGATTGATTTCAAACAGAGATGCATCTGACCCAACATAAGCTTTGTATAAAGCGCTTACAAATTTGGTCATTTCTTTAAAGGCGTTTCCAGAAAGCCCAAGATTGAAGGCTATTTTTCGCGCTTGAAAAGGCATTAAGCCCATTGCAGGATCTACTTCCTCAGTGAAAATCAAGTGCGGTGTAGCCTCAGCAACAGCCTCAATGTCCATTCCTCCTTCGGTAGAATACATAATCATGTTTTTCCCTGTAGCTCGATTGAGCAAAACCGACATATAATATTCACTTGGTTCTGATGCACCGGGATAATATACATCCTCTGCTATCAGAACTTGGTTTACTTTTTTTCCCTCTGGCGGTGTTTGCGGGGTAATCAATTGCATCCCTAGAATAGCATCTGCAATAGACTCTAATTCTTGAAGGTTTTTAGCGAGTTTTACTCCGCCCCCTTTTCCGCGTCCCCCCGCATGAATCTGAGCCTTGACTACATGCCACGCTGTGCCAGTAGTCTCTGTAAGTTGCTTGGCAGCAGCCACAGCCTCAGTTGCGGTTTTGGCTACTATCCCTCTCTGTATCGCTACCCCAAAACTGGAGAGCATTTCTTTTCCTTGATATTCGTGTAAATTCATAATGCATTCTAAAATCCACGGCAAAAATAGCTAATCCAATGCGTAATCGGAACCTTAGAGCTTAAAACTTTTTGTTACAAATAAAACAAATCGTTGTAATTTTATGTTGTTTCCCCCTTTTCTTTGTTCACTAGGGATTTGATTCCTACTTTTGAAATCAATTTAAAATGATATGACACATTCTGATTTGGTTTCCATAGCGAAACAAGCTGAAGGACCCGTTTATGTTTATGATGCGGCTACAATTCAAGCACAGTATCTGCGTCTTAAGAACGCTTTTTCTGGGGTAGAAAAGTTAAAAATCAATTACGCCTGTAAAGCTTTATCCAACGTTTCTGTGTTACGACTGATGAAAAACATGGGGTCGGGTTTGGACACGGTATCCATTCAGGAAGTATTGTTGGGATTAAAAGCAGGGTTTAAACCCGCTGATATCATTTTTACACCCAACGGAGTCTCCTTAGAGGAAATTGAAACAGTGGCCGAAATGGGGGTGCAGATCAACATAGACAATCTTTCCATTTTAGAGCAATTCGGGACCAAGCATCCCAAAGTACCGGTATGTATTCGTATCAACCCACACGTCATGGCAGGAGGCAATAGCAACATCTCCGTAGGGCACATCGATTCCAAATTTGGAATTTCGATTCATCAAATTCCCCATGTGTTGCGCATCGTAGAAAACACCAACATGCACATCAATGGTATCCACATGCACACGGGAAGCGACATTTTAGATATCGAAGTCTTTCTTCACGCCTCTGAAATCCTCTTTCAGACAGCCTTACAGTTTAAAGACCTTTCGTTTATTGACTTTGGAAGCGGTTTTAAAGTTCCTTACCGCGAGGGGGACATTGAAACCAATATTGAAGAATTGGGAGAAAAACTCAGTCAACGTTTTGAAGCGTTTTGCAATACCTATGGCAAACCCCTGGAATTGGCTTTTGAGCCCGGTAAATTTTTAGTCAGTCAAGCAGGTTATTTTTTAACTAAAGTCAATGCGGTAAAACAAACCACTTCTACTGTATTTGCCCAAGTAGACTCCGGATTCAATCATCTTATACGTCCCATGTTGTACAACTCCTACCACGAGATTATAAACATTTCCAACCCCAACGGTAAAGAGCGTTTTTATACCGTAGTAGGTTATATCTGTGAAACCGATACCTTCGGAAGCAACCGAAAAATTGCGGAAATTTCAGAAGGAGACATCATGGCGTTTAAAAATGCGGGGGCCTACTGCTTTACGATGGCCAGCAATTACAATTCACGCTATCGTCCTGCGGAAGTACTTTGGTACGAGGGTGAAGCCCACTTGATTCGAAAGCAGGAAAATTTTGAAGATTTAGTGCAAAATCAGATTCTAATCGACTTTAAGGATACAATTGAAGCTTAATCCAAGGGCTTCAATTTGAGCATTTCTTGATTGTAAACGGTAACAAACACCCGAACAAGCTCCCCCGCAGGGGTAAGGTTATTGATTTGAGCAGCTACTTGCCCTATTTCCAATTCTCCTTCAACCAAGTCACCCTCAAACATTCCCTTTTTAGCACGTCCCCTACCCAAGGCTTCTTTTAATTTTTCTGCAGAGGCCCCTTGGCGGTAAAGTTCTTGGAGTTTTTCGTAAAAAGGATTTTTAAGCATACGCACCGGAGTAAGTTCTTTAAGCGTCAACTCGGTGCTTCCTTGTGATGCTTTGATCACTTCACTTTTAAAATTAGGGTGAGAGGAAGCTTCGGGGGTAGCCACAAATCGAGACCCCACTTGGACCCCGTCAGCTCCTAAGGCCATAGCCGCCAGCATGGCCTCGCCAGAAGCAATCCCCCCAGCGGCGATGAGGGGAATCGAAATTGCTTTTTTGACAAGAGGTAAGAGCACCATCGTCGTGGTCTCCTCCCTTCCGTTGTGTCCTCCCGCTTCGAAACCTTCAGCAACAACCGCATCTACTCCACAAGCTTGAGCCTTTAAAGCAAATTTGACAGAACTTACCACATGTACCACGATACAGCCGTGTGATTTTAAATGAGCGGTCCACAAACTGGGATTTCCAGCTGCGGTAAATACAATGGGTACTTTTTCCTCAACAATCACTTCCATGAGTTGGGCAATGTCAGGATACAAGAGCGGTACATTTACCCCAAAGGGTTTATCCGTTGCTTTTCTACATTTTTGAATGTGTTCACGCAACACTTCAGGATACATAGAACCGGCTCCAAGCAGTCCTAACCCTCCTGCATTACTTACAGCCGAAGCCAAACGCCAACCACTCGCCCACACCATACCGGCTTGAACGATGGGATAACGAATCCCAAAAAGTTGACTCAGTGCATTTGCCATTAAAGAAATTGATCCACTTTCTTGTAAGCATCAATTACCGCTTGCTCGCCTTCTGTATCTTTACGACTGTTGCCGTGTTCCATTCCTAATATGCCGTCAAATCCTCTCGAATGTATGTACTTAAATACATTGGTATAGTTGATTTCCCCTGTGGTCGGTTCTTTGCGCCCAGGATTGTCCCCAATCTGAAAATACCCAATCTCATCCCAAGATTTTTCAATATTTGGAATCAGATTGCCTTCTTGAATTTGTTGATGATAGATGTCAAATAAAATTTTACACGAGGGAGAGTTTACCGCTTTACAAATTTCATAAGCCTGTGGACTTTCCGCTAAAAATAAGCCGGGATGATCCCTAAAATTTAAAGGTTCCAATACCATTACGATCCCATGGGGCTCCAGCAAGGCAGCGGCTTGTTTTAAACTCTCGACGACATGAGCCGTTTGATAAGCCATATTTTGACGCAAATCCACATGCCCCGGCACTACCGTCATCCATTTCGCATTGACGCGTTTGGCCACCGGAATTGCCTTTTTGATATAGTCTAAAAATTCCTCTCTTAACGCCTGATCACCACTGGCCAAATTGGGCTTTTGCCAATAAATTTGATGGGCTACAAAAACACCCATGCGGAGTCCTCGCTTGGCCATCGTTGCGGCCATCTTTTCTTGTAGTTCTACCGGACGGTTGCGCATGTCGTTGTCTTCAAATGCGGTAAAACCTTGATCTGCCATAAAATTGAGCTGATCGATAGGATCATTCCCTGCATGATGTCGAAACATTCCCAAATGAGGAGCATAGGCCAAATTAAAAGCGTGAGGGCTAGTGTTGGACTTCGCCGCAAAAGCAGCTGGACTTGAAAACAAACCCAGCCCCGTCATTCCTGCCAATTGTGTAAAATTTCTTCGGTTCATCTTAACTCATTTTTGTTTTACCAGGTGTTGGGATGGGGTAATTGCCGTTGGCGTCTGGGAGGGTGGGTGGGGTCATATCCCAGCTTACTTCCGCAGGCATCAAATGCAAGTCCGAATTGAGAGCTTCTTCAAAGGTGATTTTTTTACCGGTATAGGTAGCCATTCGTCCTAAAATTGCCGTCAATGTACTTTTTGCTCCGTTTTCAGCATCGGCAATTACTCCTCCGCTTCGTATAGACGCAAACAATCGATCGTGCTCTACCTGATAAGGGTTTGGATCTTCCCCCCATTTATTTGGATAAGCATAAGTACTCTGCCCTTCCAGGTCAGTAATAATTCCTTTACCGATTTCTACACTACCCTTAGTCCCTTGAAAAACTTCGTCCACACGACTCATGGTTCCGGGTATATGTCTACACTGGCTCGCGATGACAGCTCCACTGGCATAAGTAAACTCTACAAAATGATGATCGAAAATTTCGCCATGATCCTTACCGTTTCGAACTTGACGACCTCCCATTCCTTGAGCAGAAACTGGATAATCCCCAATAAACCAGTTGGCAACATCAATATTGTGAATGTGCTGTTCTAAAATATGATCGCCACACAACCAGTTGAAGTAATACCAATTTCGCATTTGATATTCTAGTTCTGTTTGACCGGGTTGGCGCTTTTTTACCCAAACTCCAGCATCATTCCAGTACACTTGCCCACTTCTGATTTTGCCTATCGCACCCGAATCGATTCGTTGTTTGAGGTCGATGTATTTTGATTGGTAATGCCTTTGAAGTCCTACTACTACATTGAGCTTTTTAGTCTTCGCAAGTTTCGCTGTTTCCAAAACTTTACGAATACCAACCGGATCGGTAGCTACTGGCTTTTCCATAAAAACATGCTTGTCGTTTGCGATGGCATATTCAAAATGATAGGGTCTAAAACCCGGAGGAGTAGTTAAAATAACCACATCCGCCAGATCAATTGCCTTTTTATACGCATCAAAGCCAACAAAGCGATGCTTTTCCTTGACCTCAATTTTTTTCTCTCCATCAAAATGCTCTTGAATCCCTTTTAAGCTGCGCTCTATTCGATCGGCAAATGCATCCGCCATGGCTACAAGCTCGACATTTTCATCTGCAGTAAGCGCTTGTACAGCAGCACCAGATCCTCTTCCACCACAGCCCACTAAAGCTAATTTTAATTTTTGTTCGCCGTGCACACGAGCCATTCCCTCTACCCCCATGGGTACCGTCAGCAAAGCACTGGCTGCTAGGGCTGTTTTTTGAACAAATTCACGTCTTGATTCGTTTTTTTTGTTTTTCATGATTTCTAGTTTATTGTGTTAATTCGTAGTTCCAATATTTTTTCTGTTCTTCTGTCGTTGGGGTTTTGAGTGGACGTACTACCCTAAATCCAACAAAGGGTGCATCCGTATGCCACCATTTGCTTTTGGGAATTTGAGGATCGCGTCTTTTCCATTTTTTTGAGGAAGGCCGCCTTGAGGCAGAGCGCAATCGATTGGGAGCGTCCATCCAAGAACCCCCACGAACCGTTTTCGGATATACCTTATCGCCTTCTACCCATGGGTTAGCTACGCCTGAGATACGTTGGCCGTAGACGGTGGGTATGTATTGATCCAAAGTCCATTCCGCCACATTTCCGTGCATATCGTAGAGACCCCAAGGGTTGGCTTTTTTACTTCCTACTTCTTGGTATTTGTCATTACTGTTTTCGGCATACCATGCGTATTCTGCCAATTGAGTGCTGTCGTCCCCAAAGCTGTAGGCAGTTTCAGTACCTGCGCGACAGGCATATTCCCATTCTGCTTCCGTAGGCAATCGATAAAACCGACCCGTCATTGCAGACAACCATTCGCAGAATTTAACAGCTGCCAACTGAGTCATACAGATTGCAGGATAATTGTCGATCCCCATTCCAAAACTCATTTCCACATAGGGAGTGGTAGCCCCTGAAACGGCATCAACATCCAAAGCTACCTCTGCGTTTTGCTTGTTGGAAATTTGATTTCCATCTAACTCTCGACTCACAAAAAGATTGTACAAATCCCAAGTGATTTCATATTGCCCCATCCAAAATCCATCTACACTTACTAAGTGTTGTGGACCTTCATCGCCAAAATGACCTTCTTCCGATTTGGCACTTCCCATGGTAAAGCTACCGGCAGGTATATATTGCATCGGGACTTTGAAGTCGTTTCCTTTGATTTGCTCGATATAATTTTCCTGAGCCATACCTTTAGAGGTGAGGAAGAGGAAAGTCAAAATACGTACTGTAGATTTAATATTGGGTTTCAAATGAGTCAATAATTAGTTTCATAAAGTTTAGTTACCAAAGGGCACTACTTCCTTGTAATAATATTACTAAAATTAGGGAATTTACAAAAACTTAAAAATACCATCTAAGGGAAATATGTATACAAAACCATGCGTTTTGTGTAGGTAAGTTAGTAAACTTCTTATTTATTTATTGATCAAAAGCTCGTTGATGTCTTTGACATAACTTTTACTGATGATGTGGTAGGTATCCGAATTCAGGTAGATGATGTTTTTTTCAATTTTTGAAATTTTTTCAAGGTTAATGGCAACCGATTTGCTGATTCTTTCAAATTGAGCTTCAGGCAAATCCTTCAAAAAAGTTTTTAAATTTTTTCGAATGAGATACGATTTCGATTCTAACTTTAGCTTTACATAGTCTTTTTTTCCCTCAACGGATAAAATGTCTGAAAAATAAACTTTATGGTCTGCTCTATCTGCTCGGATGAAGATGAATTTATGATTGTCGGCGTCTTTGCTCTTTTGTTCCTGTTGGGGTTTTTCTTTTCTTAGAGGTTTATAATAGAGAAAAATGAAAATACCTGCAATTGCAACTACAGTCAGCAAAAGTATGCCACCAAAAGCAACACCCTCAGTGTCTTTGACCAATAAATTGTCAAAACTTAATTCGTTTCCAGTTAAATCGTAAAACTTAAAATCGGATTTAGTAAAAAATGAATTTTCATCGTTCGTATTTTTTAGGGTTACCAGCATTTGCATTTCTTGAAGCTTTGTAAAGGACCATTGATTGGAAATATCAATCGATCGCTCTTTATTGTTCAGAAAAATCGGACCAGAAATCCCCCCTGGACCGTCCTTATCCACCACAAAAAAAGTAAATAGATTTTCTTTTTGAAGGTATTCTTTAGGAATCCTGTAGTGACGTCTGCAAGAAAAACAATCTGTGGATCCCACTAACATTCCATTAACATAAAATCGGTCGTAATCGTCTATCCCTTTACTGATGCTTAAAAAATAATCTTCCGTTGGTTGTTCATTAAACGTGATTGTTTTTCTAAAACAAAAGGTTCCATTGAGATTTTTGTTATTGTAAAGCGATTCTATAGTTACGGGGAAATCGGTTTTCGACCAGTCGCGATCTATTGATGATTTTGCAGTGTATTGCTTTAAATCAAAATCGATAAAAGACAATACATCAAGTCCTTGTGTGGGTCTTCTTTGAAAGTTGTTTTCTAAATTTTTATGTTCGGTATAATCCCAATCTCCATTGAGGTAGATTTGCTCCAAACCATTTTCTATGTAGATGTCGCCGTTAAAACTCCAAAGCGGGGAATGAAAGATGGCGAGCAAGCTTATGGTATTGGATCCCTCGTTTAGTATATCTGCTGGGAGGGTTTGAGTATACCCTTCACTGGAATTTATGACCTGCGAATCAATGAATTTACCATTGATAAGTATCATCCCCTGATCGCTAAATCCATTTTCGATAATTAAACTTGCATTTGCATTGGGGTATTTTAGCGTAAAGTTTTTTGTAAATGAAATAAGGTTGGTTTTGAGATCGTAATTGGGTTTGGGAAAATTTCCAGGCAACTGAAGGGTCCCTTGGTATACATTTTCACTCCTTTCATTAAAAAACAAGTAGGAGTAAAAATTTATAAACTCCATGTTGTCTTCGAATTCCGTAGTTTGGGAATATAAAAAAGTACAACCCAACCCAGGTGTTAGTACCAAAAAGAATAGTATTTTTATAAAATCAAATTTTTTCATTAAGAAAATTTTAAGAAATAAAGGTAGTTGAAAAAATATGAATTTGTATTTCGTAGACAAAAAAAATAGTTTGGTAGGTAAAATGGTCTATAAATATATTTTTAAGTTTTTTTTAATAAATTATTATTTTCAAATTTGAAATACTTATTTACTAAATTATTTAATGTATAATATTTTATGAAATCAATTCGACTTAAACTTAAAGCAAGTGGTTTTTTGCTTTTACTTTTCGCCTTGGCGTTTGGTAGTTTGCATGCACAACAAACCATTTCAGGTTCTGTCACAGATGAGACAGGACCCCTTCCAGGAGTAACGATCGTTGAGAAAGGAACCTCCAATGGAACAACTTCAGATTTTGATGGAAACTTTTCTATTTCTGTTGCGGATGAAAATGCAATTTTAGTCTTTTCATATCTTGGTTTTCTGACCCAAGAAATTGCAGCTAGTTCCGACTCCTTCAATGTTTCTATGGTGTCCGGTTCAGATGAGCTTGACGAAGTAGTAGTGACAGGTTACGGAACCCAGCGTAAGGCAACTCTTACCGGTTCAGTAGCAACCATAGGTGGAGACGATCTTGAAAAATCTTCATCTCCTAACTTAGGAACTGCCTTGGCAGGTAAAGTTGCTGGACTTTATATCGATACTGGAAACGGAGCTCCCGGAGCGGACAATCCTGCGATACGCGTTCGGGGTACGAATACCTTCAACAACTCCTCAGCACTGATTGTAATTGACGGAATTCCTAACCGTGCAGGAGGTCTAGCACGAATTAACCCTGCTGATATCGAAAGTATTTCGGTATTGAAAGATGCTTCTGCTGCCATCTATGGAGCTCGAGCTGCAAACGGGGTTATCCTGATTACTACAAAAAGAGGTAAAGAAGGAAAAGCTAAAGTAAAAATTACGTCGAACTACGGTTGGCAAAACTTTACTACAGTACCCGACATGCTTACAGGTGCTGAGTATATGGATTTAGTAAACCTTTTAAATGTATACAAATTACCCGTTGGGGAATGGCAAGCGGCAAACGCTGTACGAGGGCAACCTTTTACCCGACCTAACGGAGAGGTGTTAAACCCAACCTATCCTACGGATCGTATTCAAAATACTGCGGCAGGAACCGACCTTTGGAATTATCCTGACACCGATTGGATGGAAGAAGTACAACGTAGAAATGCGCCAACTACTAGACAAAACGTACAAATCTCAGGTGGAGATGAAAACGTGACCTATTTGGCTTCTGCAGGTTTTTTAAGACAAGATGTGAATTTTAAAAATGCACCTAAAGGTTTTACCCAATACGATCTGCGTTTAAATTTAGATGCGAAAATCAACGACTTCCTTAGTGTAGACGTTGGATTGTATTCAAGACAAGAAGAAAACCTAACTGCTACCAATGCGCCCTCCAATGTATTCAACGATTTAGTACGTCAATATCCTTGGTTCCCTGCCTACTGGCCTACAGGAGAGTATGGTCCTGATATTGAAAACGGTAACAACCCTGCGATTCGTGTAACGGATGAGCCAGGTTACAACAACCGAAGTACCAACTTTGTACAAAGTAATATTGGGGTTGACTTTAACGTGCCTGGAGTAGAAGGACTTTTGATTCGTGGAAATATTTCTTACGACAAAATGAATTTTGATCAAAAACTATGGCAACGCCCTTGGCAGCTGTATACTTGGGATGGAATCAATAAAGATTCCTCTGGGTTAACAGCAGCAGATAGAGGTCCAGGCGATCCAAGTTTAACTCAAGACCACACGACCAGAACAGACATCACAGCTACAGTGAATGCTTCTTATGAAAAAGACTTTGGGGAACATTACCTTAAAGTATTAGGGGGTATTACTCGTGAAGAGTCTGAAATCAGTTTTATGAGAGCTTTCAAACGTTTTTTCCTTTCTAACGACTTAGACCAGTTAAGTTTTGGAGGTCAAGACGGACAGTTCAGTCAAGGTACTGGAAATGAAATCGCTCGTTTAAACTACTACGGACGGGTAAATTATAATTTCAAAGAAAAATACCTTTTAGAGCTTTTGTTCCGTTATGACGGTTCTTACCTCTTCCCAGAAGAAACCCGTTACGGATTCTTCCCTGGAGTTTCTGGGGGATGGGTATTGTCCGAAGAAAATTTCTTTGCAGATTCAGTCGGTTTCTTAGATTACTTTAAATTGAAAGGATCTTGGGGGCAATTGGGTAACGACAACGTAGCCCCATTCCAATTCCTCGCATCCTATGGATTTTCTGCAACCAGTTTAGGAGACGTTATTACCACTGCATTTGAAACTAAAGTTCCCAATCCAAACATTACTTGGGAGACGCAAACCTCTGCTAACTTTGGATTTGACTTAAGAGCGGTAAACAATAGACTTTCTTTAGGTTTCGAAGTATTTAGAAACTTAAGAGAAGATATTTTAACCTTGCCAAACAAAACCTTGCCTGCATACAGTGGTATTACACCACCTGCCCAAAACATTGGGGAGTTTGAAAACAGAGGAATAGAGGTTACTGCTGGATTTAACGGTGAAACAAATTCTGGATTGACTTACAACTTCAGCTTTAACGTAAGTGATGCAAACAACAAACTGTTGTTTGTGGACGAACCAGACTTAGCTGACCGTCCATGGCAAAGAGAAACCGGAGGTGAATTAGGAAGACCTTTACGCTACCAATTCACAGGTGTATTCCGTTCTCAAGCTGAAATTGATTCAGAAAGTTTAGACTACAGCGCTATCGCACCGTTACTTAAGCCTGGTGATGCTAGAGTAGCTGACATCAATGGCGATGGAAAAATTACTCCTGCAGATAGAACACGTGTAGGGGGAAGTTCATTTGCCGATACTCAATTTGGTTTTAACACAGCCATGACTTACAAAAACTTCGATTTTAATATGTATTGGAATGGTGCCGCTGGCGGATACAGCCAATACGAGTGGAGTTTTATGTCAGGAACTTTGGCAAACGTACAACGTGATGTTTACGAGCGTGCATGGTCTTTGGATAATCCAAATGCACCGGCTCCTCGTCTTGCAGATCGTGGTGACCAATGGTATTCAGGTCAAACGGACTATGCCTTGATCACAAGAGACTTTATTCGATTGAAAACGTTAGAATTAGGCTATAATTTTGCTGATTCTGTTACAAGTCGAATAAATGCAGACAGTATTCGATTATCAGTTACAGGAACTAACCTGATTACAATTACTGATTTCCCATTTGATCCTGAAGTATTACAAAACGGAGCAAATGTGAACAATACAAGAAATGCTGGTGGAGGTAACGTTAATAACGGTGGTGCCTATCCGCTATTGAAAACAATAATAACCGGAATACAAATAACCTTTTAATTAAACATGATGAAAATGAAGAAGATTTTACTGAGAATTGCAGGTGGATTTATGTTTGTTTCGGCAATAATTAGTTGCCAAGATGATTTTTTAAGTACTACTCCACTGAGCGAGATTGCTGAATCTAATGTTTGGTCGTCGGCTAAACTGGCTGAAGCGGCAGTACTTGACTTGTATCAAGGAACTTGGGCAGGAACCCTGACTCGAGAAGAAACTACAGATGCCTTTACCGATCAGGCTGTATTTACACACCCAGGTCGTGGAGTAGATGGATATACCGAAGGAAAAATGAACCCTTCAGGTGGGTATATGGATATGCAATGGTTCAGTTGGACACAACTGTATCCTTTTATTCGTAGTGCGAATATTGCAATTCAAAAATTAACCGCAAACGAAGGTGGATTAGAAGCTGGGCTAACCAAAAGACTGCTTGGAGAAGCTTATTTTATGCGTGGCTATTTCTTTACTCAATTGATGAGACAGTATGGTGGTATTGTACTTTTGACAGAACCCCTTACTTTAGAAAGTGAAGCTGAAAATCCTAGAGCTAGCTTTGAAGCGACAATCAATCAAATCATCTCTGATGTTGATCAGGCAATTTCACTTTTAGCTGATGCTCCTCAAGACAAAGCAAGAGCTCACAAAATTACTGCTCTTGCACTTAAGTCTCGTGTGCTTACTCATGCAGCAAGTGATTTACACGAACCTTCTAAAGTAGGTGGTGTTTCTACACTGGCTTCCTATGGTAACAAAGAACTCATTGGTTATACCAGTGGTTCTCAAGAGCAACGCTGGCAAGCTGCCAAAGCAGCTTCTAAAGCACTTTTGGACGCTACCTCTGGTTACAAGTTGGATTATGCTGCTCCTGCATCCTTTGACGAAGCAAAGCAAAATTATGAAGACATCTGGCTACAAGGTGACAAGAACCAAGACTTTATCTGGGGTCGTTTGATCGAAGGATTTGGATACGGTTCAAGAACCTACCCTGGAGGAGACGGTTGGTCTCAAGGACCCGGTATGGTTGCCCTCTATCACGGACCTAATGGGTACCACGAATGGGCGGGAACAACCCCTACTGAGGCTTTAGCTTCAAAATATGCCTTAGCGGACGGAACTGAGTTTGACTGGGACAATCCAGCGCATGCTGCAGATCCATACTCAAACCGTGAAGCACGTTTTTACTCTACCTTACTATTTGATGGGGCGCCATGGAAACAAAGAACCAGTGATGTTGTAAAGTTTGATAACTTTAACGAACTTCAAACGGGATACTATACGTTCTCTGACGGAACCATCGTGAATGGTGTAGATACACGTCAAGGACCTATTGAAGACTGGAACGGTTCAAGAACCGGGTACTACTTCAAAAAGTTCGCAGATCCTTATCTGCCTGCTTCTTGGCCTAACAACCTTCAAAAAGTGGATGCGCCTTACTTACGTTATACTGAAATTCTTCTTAATTATGTAGAAGCTAACATCAACCTTGGACAAGAGGCTGAAGCAAAAGCATGGTTAAACAAGCTGCGTTACAGAAACGGTCTACCGGATGTAACCGAGTCTGGAGCGGCCTTGGTTGAAGTGTATAAAAGAGAGCGCGATAAAGAGCTTGTGAATGAAGATGCCCGTTTGTTTGATATGAAGCGCTGGTTGGAAGGACCTTATTCCTTAAACAAGCAAGTACAACAAACACTCATACAGGCAACTCAAAAAGCTGGAAGCTCAATGACCCCTGCAAGCTATAAAAAGAGTACGGATGACTTTGACTATACCTATAGACCCACAGACATCGTTTTTGAAAATAGAATTTGGAGAGATCATGTGTATTTTATGCCGATCCCTCAAAATGAAATTGATCGTGACCCTTCTTTAATACAGAATCCTGGGTACTAAATTTTAGTCTACGATTGTAAATTAAAAACCCCACAAATATGTGGGGTTTTTTTATTTTTGGGAAAACTTAAATGTTATGAGGAAGCTTATTGGATTAGGAATGGTTTTAATTGTATTCAATGCGTGTACAAACGATACCACACAGTTTACAAAATTGAGTGCCAAGGAAACAAAAATTGACTTTGTCAATAAACTATACGAAACCAATACCCGCAATTACTTTACCTATCCTTATATGTATTTAGGAGGAGGGGTTGCCGCTGGTGATTTCAACAACGACGGTCTTGAAGATTTATTTTTTACGGGCAATATGGTGCCCAATAAACTCTATCTAAACCAAGGGGATTTTAAATTCAAAGACATCAGCGAATCTGCTGGAATTGAAGGGGACAACAGATGGTATTCTGGGGTAAGCCTTGTAGACATTAATAAAGATGGCTATCTAGACATCTATATCGCTGTGGGAGGCCAAAACGAACCGAATAATAATGTGCTCTACCTCAACAACCGAGACAATACTTTTACCGAAAAAGCTGAGGCTTATGGCATAGATGATAACGGCTACAGTATGCACTCTACTTTTTTTGATTACGATAAAGACGGGGATTTGGATCTTTATGTTGCCAATTACCCTCCGACCAGTTTTAAAGCTCCCGTAGATTATTATCGATACATGATAGACAATCATGAAGATCGGGATTCTGACCACCTATACCGTAACGACGGAGGCCATTTTGTTGATGTTACTAAAGAGTCTAGAATCAGTAATTTTGGATTGAGCCTAGGTGTTGTGGCTTCAGATTTTAATAATGACGGCTTTCCAGATGTCTATATTTCAAACGACTTTAACGCCCCTGATTTTATGTACATCAATAACGGAGACGGTACATTTACCAACGACATTCTCAATTCACTTCAGCAAACCTCCTTTTTTGGAATGGGTGTAGATGCAGCGGACTTTAACAATGATGGATGGGTAGATCTATTCCAGTTGGATATGAATGCAGCTGATAACTTCAGGTCAAAAGCAAACATGTCTTCCATGAATCCAGAAGTTTTTTATCAATCCGTTGCGCTGGGTTTACACCATCAATACATGCAAAATTCCTTACAACTTAATCAGGGAACACTCCATCAGCCTTCTCCTGCTTTTAGTAATATTGCCCGTTGGGGAGGAGTCTCTTCTACGGATTGGAGTTGGGGGGGCTTATTCGCTGATTTTGACAACGATGGATGGAAAGATCTCTACGTGACCAACGGAATTCGTAGGGATGTAAACAATAAAGATTTTTACAACGAGCACCGTGAATTTTTCAATAAAATGGAAAATGATCCCAATTATAAAAATAAAGAAGAGGAAGTTAAACTGTTGTCCTATTTAGAAAAGATGCCCTCTGAAAAATTGGCAAACTATTTATTTCAAAACCTTCAGGATCAAGGATTTGAAAATAAAAATGCCGAATGGGGATTGGATCAGAAAACATTTTCTAACGGTGTGATTTATAGTGATTTAGACAATGATGGAGATCTTGATTTGGTCGTCAATAACCTCGAGGACTTGGCTGGTGTTTACAGAAACAACAGCAGCAACACAAATTTTGTTGGATTTGAACTTGAGGGTAAAGACAACTCGCTTCCCCTCGGTACAAGAATTCATCTTAAAGCTTCGGGAAGCTATCAAATGCAAGAACTCAATTTGAGCAGAGGCTATCTTTCATCCGTTTCGCCTCGACTTCACTTTGGATTAGGGACTGCAACTGCCCTGGAAGAAGTACGGATCGAGTGGCCTGATGGAACCCAAAGCAAATTGGAAGAAGTACAATTAAACACATACAATAAAATCGTATACAGCGAAAGTACAGCGACTACACCGCTCAAAACAAAGTCAACACCCGTGCTTACACGGTTTGAAACGGTTCCTCAAAACGATCCGTTCATTCATCAAGAAAATCCATTCGACGATTTTAAAGACGAGGTCTTGCTTCCGCATAAAAATTCCACGCTCGGTCCTGCCTTAGCTGTGGGTGATTTAAACAACGACAACCGAGACGACTACCTCGTAGGGGGTGCAATCGCTCAAGCTGCCTCGCTTTATATACAGCAGGAAAATGGGTCATTCAAAAAAATAAGTGTTCCCATTTTCGAAAAGGATAAATTCTATGAAGACTTAGGAATTCAGATTTTTGATGCCGATAATGACGGAGATCAAGACATTTATATAGCCAGTGGGGGTAATGAATTTAAAGAAGGTTCTCAAGGTTATGAAGATCGATTTTATGAAAATAAAGGAAATCTGGTTTTTGAAAGGAACCGATCGGCCATTCCTACTACTCGAATCAGCGGTCTTGAAGTTTCTGTAAATGACTTTGATCACGATGGAGACCTAGACCTCTTTGTAGGAGGAAGACTCAGTCCAAAAAAATATCCCTACCCAACCAGTTCCAGACTCTTAGAAAACAAAAGTACTCCTGGCAATATTCTTTTCGTTGAGGTAACGGATGAAAAAAATTCAGCCTTGACCAATATTGGATTGGTAACCACTTCCGAATGGATTGATATCGATGGAGACTCCTGGGAAGATTTAGTGGTAACTGGCGAGTGGATGTCTCTTCGTTTTTTCAAAAACAATCAAGGAAAATCCTTTACGGAAGTAACTGAAGATGTTTTTCTTCCCGAACAACGGGGATGGTGGTACGATATTGAAAAAGGAGATTTTGACAATGATGGTGATATGGATTTAGTTGTTGGAAATCTCGGATTAAACTATAAATACCAAGCCTCAAAAGAAAAACCGTTTCGTGTTTATTTGAATGATTTTGACAAAAATGCCACCTACGATATTGTATTGAGTTATAAGTCTGAAGATACCGAATATCCTGTTAGGGGAAGACAGTGTTCCTCAGAGCAAATGCCCGCAATTAAGGAAAAGTTTAAAAACTACAACAGTTTTGCTAGCGCTTCGCTCAAGGAAATCTATTCAGATCAAATGTTAGAAGAGTCCTTAAAATATGAAATTACTTCTTTTGCTAGTATTTATTTAGAAAACAAAGAGGGTAAATTTACTGCCCAACCACTTCCCTATCAAGCCCAATTATCCAACATCAATGCCCTGTGGGTAAAAGATATTGACGCGGATGGAAATCTGGATGTGGTATTGGGTGGAAATCTCTATAATGCTGAGGTGGAAACCCCTAGAAATGACGCCAGTTACGGACTTTGGCTTAAAGGAGACGGCAAGAATGGGTTTACTGCACAACTCCCTAGAGAAAGCGGTTTGGTACTTGGAGGGGATGTTAGAAACATGAAAGAAATCAAAGTTGGGGAGCAAACGCATTTATTAGTCGCCAAAAACAATCAAGCAATCCAACAAGTTAGAGTTAATTAATGCGCTTTTTTATAGGTTTACTTTCTGTTGTTCTTGTCGCGGGATGCATGAATCAAAAATCCCGTCAATTTAAAGCGTACCTCATCGGAGATTGGAGAATTGAGAACCCCATACTGCAATCCTTCATCCGATTTGATGCCAATGGAAAAACAACTTATTTTATGAATCGGTACAGCTATGAACGGGATAGTCTAGCCGAAATAGGAAAATGGAATTTGGATGAAATCAGAAAAGGACAATATGCCGATACCTTTCTGCTTACTATAGACAAACAGCCTCAAAAAACAGTATTTAAAATGATCGCTTTAGATCAAAACAAAATCAAAGTACTAGACGATCAGGGGCACACCTTTTTTACCCGTATAGAGGAAAAAAATTAATTTTCTAGCTGATTGAATACATTGCCGTAGGCATCAAATCGAAAATAATAGGTGAGTTCTTGTACTTGCGTCCCCTTCCCTAAAATGGTAAATTCCAATTTGGCAATCTGATCTTTAGCTCTTGGATACAAGCTAAATTGAAGAGGCTCAAAAGCTTCAAAATCCCTGCTTTTCAGTACCGATTTTAATAAAATCTGCATCAAAGCACGATTCACTCGTTGTTGTTCAATTTGGATTTTCAGGTTGTTTTCTACCGGAATTGCATATTGGTCTCCATTGGCCTTTTGCCATGAAAAAACAAAGTTTGGAGGCGCTAGGTTAGCCTGTTGAGAAAACAAAACAGTGGAATAGAAAAAAATACCCGAAAACACTAAAAGACAATATTTCAAGTACATAGCAAGGGTCTATTAATTTTTGACTAAATTTAATGAAAATATACAATCTTTGGTTGTAGGGAGATGAGAAAGGATTTATGAAGCAAAGCACTCAATTCGTTTATGTATTGGCACTTTTATTCCTTGGATTAGGATGCTCTAAGGAGGAGGATGAAAAAAAATCTGCTAGCTATACTTTACGTACAGAAGTATGGCCTAGCGTCCAAAATGGTAAAATCATCCCCAGCCAGGGAGAATACAATCCTTTTACCATCAAAACAATCTATGCTCGACCGGAACCGGGATGGGTGTTTGACCGATGGGAAGGAGCCGTAAGCAGTAAAGACAATCCCGTAGCCGTCTCCTTTTACGATGATCTCGCAATAAGAGCCGTGTTCACTAAAGACACCTTTAAAGTTCGAACCATTGCGGGAGGTAAAGGAAAGGGAAGCGAGTTGAATCAATTGTACTATCCCACAGGTATTGCCTTAGACCCTTCAGGGGATTTGTATGTAAGCGATATGTACAATCATCGCATACAAAGATGGAAACCCGGAGCTACCGTAGGGATTATTGCAGCGGGAGGGAATGGTTTTGGCTATGGCCCCGCTCAACTGGAAGAACCCGGCAAAATTGATATTGATAGTCAGGGCAATATTTATATAGCCGATACTGGAAATAACAGAATACAGAAATGGGAATATGGAGGGCTCTCAGGTACTACAGTAGCGGGGGGAAACGGCATGGGTACAGAAGCCAACCAATTGAATAAACCTTTTGGTATTGCGGTAGATAATTCGGGTACGGTCTACATCTCCGAGCTTGGAAATCATCGGGTAACCAAATGGAAAGCAGGGGCTACAACTGGAGAAATTATTGCCGGTGGAAATGGTGAAGGAAACAGACCGGATCAACTCGCTATCCCTATGGGAATTGCCGTCAACACTAAGGGCGACTTGTTTGTTGCCGACACCTACAATCACCGTATTCAGCTCTGGGAGAAAGGAGCGACCAAAGGGAAAACCTTACTTTCCGGTAAAGACTTTAAATCGGATTCTCAAATCAATTATTTTAGCGGTATTAGCATCGTAAACGATACGGTACTCTACATAACGGATTACCAACAGAAACGAATCATACGTTACTATTTAGATACGGATAACTTTGAAATCATTTTAACGAATGATACTTTAGACAAAGAGGAAGACAAGCTTTCCCAACCCTATCAAACGGCAGTCGACATTATGGGTGACCTAATCATTGCTGATGCTAAAAACAACCGAATTCAAAAACGAAAAATTGAAACCGAATGAACCAGACCACTCAGGGAAGCCCTTCTGTTAACCCCTGTAAATCAACCCCCCATTTTTTAACCTTAATCCTAATGCTCAGTGTATTTTTTTCTTGCTCTACAGAAATTCCAATGAATCAAAATAATTTAAATCTTGAGTCGAGTGCCTATTTGATTCAGCATGCCAACAACCCCATCAATTGGCAGCGTTGGAATAAAAATTTATACAGCCCAAACAATAAGGATGAAAAACTACTGATTGTAAGCATTGGCTATTCCAGTTGCCATTGGTGCCATGTTATGGAAAAAGAAACCTTCGAGGATACTGAAGTAGCCGACTATATGAACGCTAATTTTATCAGCATTAAGGTGGACCGAGAAGAAAACCCAGAAATTGACAACATCTACATGACGGCTACGCAAATGATGACGGGCAGTGGGGGTTGGCCCCTAAATGTTGTTTGCCTACCCGATGGCCGACCGGTATACGGAGGAACCTATCACACCAAGGCACAGTGGCTTGAAGTTTTAGGTAAAATTCAAAAACTTTATGAAAACGATAAAAAACAACTCTATGCTTTTGCTGAAAAAGTAGAAAATGGAATTCAGGAGGTAAACCGTTTTGAATACACCAAAGAAACAGCTGTCTTTGAGCCCAAACTACTTCAAAATGAGATGGCCCTTTGGTCCAGCCGCTGGGATACGATAAATGGAGGGGAACAACAAAATCAAAAATTCATCACCCCAGCAAAGTTCAATTATATCCAGCAATACCAAAATCTTACACAAGATGAAACGATACATACGTATTTAGAGAAAACGCTAGAAACCATTGCGTTAAGCGGAATAGTTGATCATCTAAAAGGAGGGTTTTACCGCTATACGGTCGACCCCGAATGGAAAATTCCCCATTTTGAGAAAATGCTTTACGACAATGCACAAGTTTTGACGCTTTTCTCCAATGCGTTCAAAGAATTTAAAAAACCCTTGTTTCAGTCAACGGTATATTCAACAATAGATTTTCTAATGGATAAAATGGCAGACCCCAGGGGAAGTTTCTATGCTGCCATTGATGCTGACAATGCAGATGGAGAGGGACGTTATTACGTTTTTAACGAAGAAGAAATCAAAACCGTAGGCGGAGATGCTCTTGAGATACTCCAAGCGTATTATCAAATCAATCTAGAAGCTCCCTTTGAAGAAGGGCACTATCATTTAAGAAAATCTGCAAATACAAGTGCGTTGTTATCAAAGTTCGAACTCACAGCGGGTCAATTCCAAGAAATGAGCATGAAGTGGGAAGAGCAGTTTGCTGCCCTCAAAAGCAAAAGAGAATTTCCTTTAATTGACACTAAAATAATTACCTCATGGAATGCTCAAATGGTTTCGGGATTGCTGACCTCTTATGAAGCTTTTAGCGAGGATCGTTTTCTTGATCAAGCAAAAAAAACCTTTGCTTTTATCGAAGATCAATTGATGGACGGAAAAAAACTAATGCACACCTATCAAAACGGCGAAGCTAAAATCGAAGCCAATCTCGAAGACTATGCCTTTACCCTAAAAGCAGCACTTGATTTGTATAAAAACACAGGAAATACGGCCTATTTAGAACGGGCAACTCAACTGAGCACAAGTGTAATGAACAAATTTGTATCCAGTGAAAACCCATTTTTCACCTTTACCGAAAACCCTGTTTTGTTCTCCGAAATTATATCCGTAGACGACAATGTCATTCCCTCGGCTAATGCTGTAATGGCTGAAAATTTATGGATACTCGGACAGCTTGTTGAAAATAAAGATTACACCGCAAAAGCTCAAAAAATGCTTGATGGCGTAGTTCCGTATTTTAGTGAAGGAAGAGGAAGTGACTACAGCCAATGGGCACAACTATTGGCAAAAGAAGCCTTTTCCTATAAGGAAGTTGTCATCGTGGGACCTAATGCTCAAAAGGTCCTCCAAGAGCTCCAGCAAAATTACCTTCCCCATGTGCTTTTCCAAATCAGTGAAAACGAAAGTGACTTACCGCTGGTAAAAGACCGTTTTTTCGAAGGAGAAACCCTCATTTACGTATGCGAGAATAAAGTGTGTTTGAGACCTACCAAAACCGTTGAGGACGCACTTAAGCAACTCAATAATTAAGCAATCACACCCGATCCCAGTAGCTCATTTTCGTGATACCAAGCCACAAACTGACCGGAAGTGATGGAAGACTGAGGGCTTTCAAACCATACATACAAGCCTTCCTCGGTTTGATACAAGCGTGCTTTTTGCAAGGGCTGACGGTAGCGAATTCGTGCAGAAACTTCCAGTGTCTCTCCGTTCGAAATACGTTTGTCATGTCTAAGCCAATGGATTTCTGAAGAATCTACTTTAAGCGCTTCTCGGTAAAGCCCCGGATGCTGTTTGCCTTGACCTACAAAAATGGTATTGCTTTCCACATCGGTATCAATGACAAATAAAGGCTCTACCTTTCCACCAACACCCAAACCTTTACGCTGACCAATGGTAAAGAAATGAGCTCCATCGTGTTCCCCTACTCGCACCCCTTCTTCAGGGAGGTACTGCTTCTTTAGGGATTGTTCGTACAAGGTTTTTGGACGGGATTCCGTATACTTTTCCAAATCTGCTGGAATCTCAATAATTTCCCCTTTTTTTGGTTTGAGTTGCTGTTGTAAAAAATCGGGCAAACTCACTTTTCCAATAAAACAAAGTCCTTGCGAATCTTTTTTATCTGCGGTAACTAAATCTTGTTGGGTAGCAATTTCTCGAACCGCTGATTTGTCAAGATGCCCAATAGGAAAAAGCACTTTTGAAAGCTGTTCTTGGGTCAACTGACATAAAAAATAGGATTGATCCTTGGCTTTATCATGCCCTGCCAACAACTGATAAATGGTTTCTCCTTGAGAAGTTTGAAGTGAACTTTTTTGACAATAATGCCCCGTAGCGACAAAATCAGCCCCTAAAGACAAGGCAATTTTTAAAAAAACATCAAACTTGATTTCTCGATTACATAATACATCCGGGTTCGGGGTTCTCCCTTTGGCGTATTCATCAAACATATAGTCAACGATACGCGCTTTGTATTCTTTACTTAAATCTACCGTTTGAAAAGGAATCCCAAGCTTTTCAGCTACCAACATGGCATCATTGCTATCCTCAAGCCAGGGACATTCATTAGAAAGGGTTACGGTTTCATCGTGCCAATTTTTCATAAAGAGTCCTACAACCTCATAGCCCGCCTCTTTGAGTAAATAAGCCGCTACACTGGAATCGACTCCACCTGAAAGTCCAATAACAACCCTTTCTTTTTTCATTGCCCAAAGATAAGGAGTCCTTTAAACTTCTAAAAGTTTGAAGGATTTAGTTTGAGTCCGCTAAAAATGTTAAATAGTTGGTACTGAACACTTTTTCTAATACCTCTTTAGACAGCCCCAATCCTTTGGTTTGCTGTTTTCTGAGCTCCATAGAATCTTCCTTGACCAAATAGTCAAACAAAAGGCGGTAGCGCTCTTCCAAACTTTCTGCCTCCTCGACGAGGGCTTCAGCACTTTTTTTCGCTTCGGATTGACTCGTACCGTAATCCGTTCCAAACAAAATCCGATCTTGATACTGGTAAAAAAATTGTTTGACCTTTTCAGAATCTTGCATAGCCAGATCACCAAAACGAGCTCCCAACTCTACACTCAAATTTGGATAGGCATCCAAACACTCGGATACTGCATTGATGTTGTTGGACATACTCAATATATGGGCAGCAATAATTTTTAATTCGGGATTATTTTCAATCCATTGGTCTCTGGCGGCTAGTATCGTCTCATACGAGGGCATTTCAGGAAAATTATAGGCGTGATATTGAGGATTGTTCTTATAGTAGTTGTAATGTGGATTATTGTGATCTTCTAGCGGTCTCCACGCTTGTTCTGGGTCTGCGATATGGGCAAGCACCGTAATCTTATTTTTAGCTAGGAAGTCCCAAATTGGATTTAATCTCGGATCGTTAATTTGGATAAAATTTCCCTTAGAATCCTTGGTTACCATTCCAAAATTCTTCCAAACCTTAACCATACGCGCTCCATGAGCAATGTCCTGCTCCAATTGTGCAATGATCGTATCCGCATAATCGGCGTTTTCAATTCCATGTGCTGTAAAGGTGGTACACAAGTAAAACAATTCCGGCAGTTGGTTGTAATGTGCTAAGTAAGCATCAAAACTTTTTACGATGCTATCGCCTTGTTCAATTGCTACGTCAACCAACATGGCTTTCATATTCCATCGTTCAAAAAAATCGGGGAGATAGGCTCTAGGATATTTGTAATGTGCATGTACGTCAATTTTAGGCAATTGCTTAAAATCTTCATCACTGACTCGTTCCGGAGAAGTTTGCCTCTGTTGACAGCCGATACTGAAAATAAGTACGACTCCTAAAGCACGATAATACAGCTTTGAAATTGGTCTAAATAAATTCATAATGAATGGATTAAGTTCATTAAAATTAAATAAAAAAGAGCACAAAATCAGTGTCATTCATTGCTAAGCGTTCTCCTATTTATAAGGGAATATTTATTCAATCAACCGCTCCTCTATATAAATCCCGATTCGGTGGGTGCGAACTTTAACCGCCTGGATACTGTCAGGGGTAATTTGAATTTTCATCAACTTACTGTACCGTTCAGGCATGTGGCATGCGATACAATCCCAAGCATTCTCGGAGGCAACGGTCTTATGCTGTTGAGTCGGATGGCATTCAACACAACGTGAGTTAAAGTGCGTCCTGTTGTTTTTTTCATTGGAATGAGGGTCGTGACAGCTCATACAATCCATGGCTTTAGAATTAATAAAACACGGACTGCGGGTAAGGAGTGCAACCTGATTGGAATGCACATCAGGTTCTTCTGTCGCTTGAGAGAGTAAAAAATCCTGTAAGGTATCCCCTGGAGTAAATGAAAATGCGGGTTGATTAACCTGCGTTCCAACCCCAGAATGACACAAGGCGCACATATCGATACGTTGTTGTTGATTAAAATCAGCATACGAAATAATGTTTCTTCCGATGCTGTCCATAGGATTGTTACGATGGTGTGTAACATGGTCTACCACTTCACCGTGGCATCGTTGGCAATCAATCCCAAACACGATATTATCTTTGTTATAACGATTGGTAGGGATGGGACTTTCCCAATTTTCAGACTGACTAAAAGTTGTATGACATTCTAAACATCTGGGAAAAATAGGTCGTAGAGGTTGAAAAAATGAAGGATAACCGGGACTGTTGATCCAGTTCATGGTGGGTTTATAAAACGACCCTTGAAGTTGAAACAAGGAACTTTCCTCCCAACTCAAAAATGAATTTCCAATTTTGGTACCAGAACCTATTTTAATGTCCAATGATTTTGTGAAAAATGGAGTTGCATAGGGAGGTCTGTAGGCGTCCTGAAACAAGGAATCACTTCTGGCAAAAAAAGATAGACGCGTTTGATCTTTTAAATCAAATGAGTTACTGTCCGAGGATAAAAACTGAGCTACAGCAGTGGGACTCAGTGGAGAAGAAGTCAGCCAATGGGCAGTTTCTTTGTGGGCGTTGACTATCTCTAAATGACAAGAGGTACAGCGCTCCATCCCTATGTATACTGTTCCGTTAGGATGAACACCCAACGGCTCAATAGAAATGTATTCCGAGCTGAATGAAGTACACGATACTATTAAAAAAGCAAACGTAAGTACGCTGAGAAATCCGAGACGCATTCCAACTAAATTACCCTTAAAGATAGGCAAAAGGAAAGGAAGTAAAGGTTATCTGTTTCTAGCGTTCTTTTGCTTTTCAGCTTCTTCCATCGCTTTTTGTAAACGAGCGGAAAAGCCTCCTGCCTTTTTGGGTTTCTTTTTATTCTCCTCAATTTTAGCATGGATCTTGGTATCATCAATGATATAATTTTTGATCACTAGCATCAAGAAAATAGTCAAGAGGTTAGAAATAAAATAATACAAACTCAAACCACTGGCGTAGTTGTTAAAAAAGAACAACATCATCAAGGGCATCAAATAAATGATGATCTTCATATTGGGCATGCCCGGCTGTTGAGGCATGGGCTGCTGACCTGTGGTCATCCGAGTGTAAAAGAAAATGGCAACTGAAGCTAAAATGGGAAATAAACTGACATGGTCTCCATAAAAAGGAATGGAAAACCCTAAATCCAAAACAGAATCATAGGAGGATAAATCGTCTGCCCACAAAAAGGATTTATCCCTTAATACAAACGCTACAGGAAAGAAAGAAAATAAGGCGTAAAATACAGGCAATTGCAACAGGGCAGGGACACAACCCGACATAGGATTGGCTCCAGCTCTTGAATACAAACTCATCGTTTCTTGCTGACGCTTTACAGCATCGTCCTTGTACTTGTTGTTGATCACTTCAATATCAGGACGTAAGACCTTCATCTTTATCTGGGAAACGTATGACTTATAAGTTACTGGCGACATGGCCAATCTTACAATAATCGTCATTACGATAATTGCTATACCGTAGGAAAGAAAAGAAGATAAAAATTCAAAGAGGGGTAAAAAGATCACACGGTTGATCCATCCAAAAATCCCCCATCCCATAGGAATGGAAGCTTCCAAATCGCCCGCTAAGGCTTTAAGCGCTTTATAGTCAGTAGGGCCGTAATAAAATTTCAGGTTGGTATTGAGCTCACCTCCAGAATTAAGGGCGTAACGCGTGGTAAAGGATTTTGTATACCGTTCGTTTAGAGTCACTTCCCCGGTAAGGTCTGCAGAAGTGAGGGTAGCCTCTTTGATCGGCTGTTCGGGAATCAAAATTGCACTAAAGAAATGCTGACGATAGGAAATCCAGCGAAGGTCTTGTCGGGTCTCCTCATCTTTACCACTCAAGGATAAATAATCAACACGATCGTCTTCATAGCCAAAGGTAAATTCGGTATATCTATTTTCGTAGTCTATACTTCTTGAATTTCTAAAAACAGCTGTTTCCCAATAAAATTCAGGTGATAGGGAAGTGTTCAAAAGGCTGCTCATGCCCACCGTTTTCACTGAAAAAGAAAACATATGGCCTTTCTTTGGAAAACTATACAAAAATGAAATATACTGCTGGGGATTTAAAGCAGCTTTCATTTCTACCTGTAGGGCCTCTGCCCCATCGCGAACCGTCGGGCTGAAAAACATATCACGCGTATTTAATACACGGCCATCAAGAGTTTTCAATTGAATGTTTAAATCCGTATTTCCTTCATTGATTAAGGGTAAGGGTTGATCCTCATAGTTTTCATATGCGGTGAGTATCAATTGTGAAAGTTGTCCTCCTTGCGGATTGAGTTCTCCTTTCATTTGTTCGGTTTCAAAGCGCACTGGAGATTGTCCGGTTGCACTAAACAAACTCCCTAAGTCACCATAGGCAGCAACTTTTTGTTGCCTGACTAGCGAATCATTTTCCACAGCAGACACCGCAGCGTTGTTTGGTTGCGATACGGGTTGCTCTGTAACCGTGCTTTGGCTGCCGGCTTTCGCTTCCGCTGGGCCATTACGGTAAAGCATCCAAGTTAAAATTAACGCAATAAGGATAAAGCCAATAAACTGATACGGATCAAATTTTTTTTCTTCCATGATATTCTAAATTACTTCTTCGCCTTTTGCGCTAAACTCGCATTTACAAAAGCTACAAATAAGGGATGAGGATCTGAAACTGTACTCTTGTATTCAGGGTGAAATTGCACTCCCACAAACCAGGGGTGATCATTGTACTCTACAATTTCCACCAAACCGGTATCGGGATTTGTTCCAGCAATAACAAAATTTTCATCAAAAACACGAGCTACATAATCGTTATTAAATTCATAACGATGGCGATGGCGTTCTGAAATCGAGACTTTTTGATATGCAATAGCCGCTTTAGAATTGGGTTTGAGTTCACAATCCCATGCACCTAAACGCATCGTTCCCCCTTTTTTAACAATACTTTTTTGGGATTCCATCAAGTCGATAACGGCATCTTGACATGCGGTATCCATCTCTGTAGAATTCGCTTGTGGAATTCCAACCTGATTTCGTGCGTATTCGATTACTGCCATTTGCATTCCCAAACAAATACCGAAAAAAGGCAGTTTGTGTGCTCGAGCATAGGCTATGGCGCTGATCTTACCTTCGATTCCACGCTCCCCAAAACCAGGGGCAACAATCAAGCCGTGGAGACCTTCCAACTGCTTTGCAACCGCTCCAGATTCAAGGTGTTCTGAATGAATACTGACCACCTCAATTTCGGCTTCAGTAACGGCGCCTGCATGAATTAAAGATTCTAAAATGGATTTATAGGAATCTTGCAGTTCAACGTATTTTCCTACCAACCCTATTTTAATGCTGTGCTTTGGATTTTTAAATTTTTCCAGAAAAAGATTCCAAGAAGTTAGATCTAGTGGCTGTTTTGGAGCCAATTTTAGTTTTTCTAAAACCACCTTATCCAAGCCCTCATCTCTCATTTTTAACGGAACATCATAGATCGTATCCACATCGATTGACTGGATGATGGCTTCTGATTTTACATTACAGAATAGGGCGAGTTTTTCTCTTAAATCAGCGGAAAGTTCGTGCTCGGTTCTACATACAATTATGTCCGCAGAAATTCCACTTTCCATGAGTGTTTTTACGGAATGCTGAGTAGGTTTTGTTTTCAATTCCCCTGCAGCTGCCAAATAAGGAATAAGTGTCAAATGTATGACTAAAGCATTTTCTTTACCCAAATCCCAAATCAACTGACGTACGGATTCGATATAGGGCAAAGATTCTATATCCCCAACGGTGCCTCCTATTTCTGTAATAACGATATCGTATTCTCCTGATTCTCCCAGGAGTTGCATCCGCTCTTTGATCTCATTTGTAATGTGTGGAATGACCTGAACTGTTTTTCCTAAAAACTCCCCTCTTCGTTCTTTTTCAATCACGCTTTGGTAGATTCTACCAGTAGTCACATTATTGGCTTGAGAGGTTTTTACGTTTAAAAAGCGCTCGTAATGTCCTAAATCCAAATCCGTTTCGGCTCCATCTTCGGTTACAAAACACTCGCCGTGTTCGTAGGGATTTAAGGTTCCCGGATCTACATTAATGTAGGGATCAAACTTTTGAATGGTGACTTTAAAATCTTGAGCCTGAAGAAGTTTTGCCAGAGAAGCTGCGATTATTCCTTTTCCTAATGAGGAAGTAACTCCTCCTGTAACAAAGATATATTTGGTGTTGGACATCCGGTTGATTTAGTTCTTACTTACCGGACTCAAATTTACAAAATCAATGGGAACTTCTGGGTTTCTCACGCTATTCTTTTAGTTCGAAAATTTCATATCCACGATGCTGCAAAAGAAAAAGAGCCGCATTGCTATACGAACCATTGGTCTGGGGTTGGTATAAAAAACGATTGGAACGGTACTGGGTTTCCCCCAACTCCAACGAACGTTCTAAATCCTTGGCTACAGCAATTCTCAATATCAAATCCAATACCAAATCATAGCCCCGGAGCGATTCTTTGTTTGGAGGTTTTCCATAGTGATTTCCAAAAGATTCAATAAACTGAGGATCGGAAGCATAATCCAGCGGTTTAAAGCCTACGGGATAGGTAAACTGAATCCCCCCTAGCATTTTCCGAGATAGATTTTCATTGTCGTAGACATTACTCCGATACGTGGTAAAAACTTGTACTTCTCGCTCAGCTGAATTTTGTGCGTTAAACTGTGAAAGGGCATTAGCTATCAAAGGAAAAGATTGGGTTTCTAAGATCACTTTATTGGGTATGGAATCGATCAGTAAGGAGTCGGCTAATTCAGGGAGTATATAGCCTTCCTTTTCAGGACGTAAGGTGATGGCCCAAGGGAATTGTGCTCTTAATTTTCGTTCTATGGATCGGTTTAAAGAATCCGCCACGATGACTACATGATGGGTTGTATCGATAACCCGTTCCAAGTACTCGTACATTTTAGTCCTAAAGGTCTCTGGACGGGTGATGGATTGATACACATTTTTTCGATACACCACTGGATTGGAAGATAGGGGTGCCACTTTGGGAATGTTTATCAATTCTTTTTTATTGGATACATAATCAAAATTACTGGGGATCAGTGGTCCTACAATGACATCCGGTGGAGAAGCAGCAAGCTGATTACTGACCTTATCCAGCGCAGCATAATTATTTTCAGTATCATAGGTACTGAGTTCCACAGAGAGCCCTTGGTCTGCAAGCTGTTCTAATGCAAACAATACTCCGGTATAGAAATCTAAGGAGAGGGTATGCAAGTTTCGATCTTGCAATAAACGTTTGGTGTCTTCTATTGAATCAAATTCAATTTCATTGACTTTAAAAGGCAACAATAAGGCCAGATTAATATTCTTTTTTTGGAAAAGAGAATCTGCCAAATTTACGCGTTCCACCAACAGATCATCCTCTATGAGATAATCTCCGCTTTGATCGCCTGGGATCTTTAAAATCATTCCTGCGAGTAGCCCGGTTTCCCTAAGGGTGGGATTGAGTGAGTCTAAGGTCTGCTGATCAACTCCTAGTTTCTTTTCTATACGGTAATACCCTTCTTTAGGAAGTACTTTGTAATAATTATACAAAGAGTCTTTTTCTGGAATAACTTCTTGGATTTCGGTTTGAGGGATTCTTATTTTTTGTCCAATTTTTAGTCCTTCTCTAATTTCAGGGTTAATGGAATCTAAAATCTCGATAGTGGTTTTGTATTGAAAAGCCAAACGCCATTTGGTTTCCTTGGGCGCAACTTCATGAAGTACAAAACGGGAGGTGTCTTTTTTAATTTCAGGAACTGCAGGAACCACCTCCGGGCTAAGGTTTGAATACACCGGGATTCGCAGGTTCATTCTTCTTCTTACCCCAAATCGCTCTACCGAAGGATTGTACTCCTGAAGTTGAACTTCATCTATTCCATAGCTGTCTAAAATCAATTCTAGGGTCTCTCCTTTTTTTACTTTATGGGTCTTAAATGAGGTAGGGGTTTGAGCCAAGGATAGAAAGCTCCCCAAACAGAATAAACTAAAAAATACAAAAAATTGAACTTGTTTCATGCCTGTGGTATGATCACGTACTATTCCCATTCAATCGTCGCAGGTGGTTTTGAACTGATATCATAAACTACGCGATTTACTCCTTTCACGTTGTTTATGATTTCATTGGATATTTTTTGCAAAAAAGCATAGGGTAAATCCACCCAATCGGCTGTCATCCCATCTGTGGATTGGACCGCTCTAAGGGCAACACAATTTTCATAGGTTCGTTCGTCCCCCATTACCCCAACACTGTTAATAGGTAAAAACACGGCTCCTGCTTGCCATATTTGATCGTAAAGTTCCCATTTTTTTAACCCCTCTATGAATATGGCGTCAACTTCTTGCAGCATACTTACTTTCTCACGAGTGATTTCGCCCAAAATACGAATGGCTAAACCAGGTCCAGGAAAAGGGTGTCTTCCCAAAAGAGAAGCCTCGATACCCAAACTCTTACCGACTCGCCTAACCTCATCTTTAAAAAGCATGCGTAAAGGCTCTACCAAATCCAGCTTCATAAAGTCGGGTAATCCTCCCACATTATGGTGAGACTTGATGGTCGCGGAAGGACCGTTTACAGAAATAGACTCAATCACATCAGGGTAAATGGTTCCCTGACCCAACCAACGAACCCCTTCCACAAGATGGGCTTCGGCATCAAAAACATCGATAAAGGTTTTACCGATAATTTTTCTTTTGGTTTCTGGATCAGAAACGCCCTCTAAAGCGTCGAGAAATTGGTCTGAAGCGTCTACTCCTTTAATGTTTAACCCCATCCCTTTATACTGTTCCAAGACTTGCTCAAACTCATTCTTTCGCAACAGGCCGTTATTTACAAAAATACAATTGAGTTGTTTTCCTATGGCTTTGTGTAATAACATGGCCGCAACGGAGGAGTCAACCCCTCCGGAAAGTCCCAAAATGACTTGATCTTTCCCTATTTTTTCTTGAAGCTCGGCTAGCGTCATGTCCACAAAAGAATCTGGAGTCCATTCTTGTTTAACCCCTGCTATATGGACTAAAAAATTTTCAAGCACTTGCTTCCCATCCGTAGAATGATAAACCTCTGGATGAAATTGGATAGCATAGGTTTGTTCCCCCTTAATTTTGTAGGCTGCATTTTCAACATCAGCAGTACTCGCTAAACACACCGCATTTTCTGGTAAATTGAGGATGGTATCGGCATGGCTCATCCACACCTGGCTATCTTGGGGCACTCCTTTAAAAAAAGGATCTTCATTCTCTACAAAAGACAAATGTGCTCTACCGTATTCTCGCTTGTTGGAGGGACTGACCTGTCCTCCAAAAAAATGTGCCAGATATTGAGCCCCGTAACACACCCCTAAAAGAGGTAATTTTCCTTTGATAGCTTCTAAATCGGGGTGAGGAGCGTCTTCTGCTCTTACCGAGAAGGGTGATCCAGACAAAACTACAGCTTTGAATTCGCTGATATTTTTGGGAGGATTGTTGAAGGGGTGAATTTCACAGTAAATAAACAACTCGCGAATACGACGGGCGATCAATTGGGTGTACTGTGATCCAAAATCTAGAATGAGAACTTTTTCTTGCATGGACAAAAATACGATTTAATCCTTGCTGTAAAAACTAGCTAGGAAATTTATTCAACATCTTGCTGTTAATATTCAAGCAAAACAAAATCTGGATTCAAGGGGTCCAAGGCCTGTAAGAGTTGGGGTATGAAAGCCTCCCCCAATTCCATATAGTAGCTTGAAAAATTGAGCACCCGTTCTTGCAGGGTGTCGTTTGGAAATAAATGTTCGTGTAAAAGCGTCAAACGCTCAACCTCATCTTTCAAGACCCGTTTTTGTGCTTTTAAAAGTCGCTTTTCCAATCGATCGATTCCCTTAAATTGCTTGGTTTGTTGGGCTTCTACGGCACCCTTAAAAGAGGCGTCTGTTTGAGCCACCAACAACTGTAAACTGTCAAATTGTTTTTGGAGCTGGTCTTTTAGGGGAGTAAGATCCAGATCTATATTGCTGATTTGTCTTACTTTTTTATTGAGAAGGGTGTTTCGCTTCAAAAACAAATCGGCGGTGGTTAAATTCAACTGTTCTATTTTAGTTGCTGTTTTTTTAGAGTAAAGCAATGCTGAATTACGGAGCAACAACATAGGGAATGGGAGGTCAAAATGGGCAAAAGTCGCATTCAATTGAAACCAATAGGCCAACTCACCTCCACCCCCGATATAACAAAGGTTTGGCAAAATGCATTCTTGATAAACAGGACGAAGAATTACATTGGGAGAAAAACGCTCGGGGTGCCGCTCGACCAAATCTAGAATTTCTGCTGCAGTAAAAGAATGCTCGGTTCCATTCAATTGATAGGTGGAATCAATTTTTTCAATTCGGTGTCGTCCCGTTGGGGTTAAATAAAAAAGATTGATTTCTCGTGGATTTACCTGAGGGATATAGGAGGGATCAAATTCCTCTTTGAGACGGCCCACTTGAGCTTGAACAGCTTTAAAAGATGGCTTGTGTTGAAGCTCCTCTTGGAGTACCGGTTTAAAAAGAGCTTTAAGAGCGGGCTGTTGAGGTTCTAATACAATCAAACCTTGCTCCCCAAAAAGAGTGTTAACCAATTTTAAGGTGGCTTCGGCTAGGTTGTTTGAATCAAGATAGGTTTCATCAATCCATTGTTTTAATTGGGTGGCATTGACACTTTCTCCTAAATGCTGTTTAAACAAAGATAAAGCAGGTTGTAAATCTTCTAAAGACAGTTCTCCCACTGCACCTGCCGCTTCTCTGGGCCAACGAATACTCTTATCCTGATAGCGAAAGGAACTGATTTCTTCAAAATCATGATCTTCACTCGCCATCCAGTAAACAGGCACAAAGGCGGATTCTGGATAGGCTTCACTCAATTGTTTACACAAATTGATCGTACTGATGATTTTGTATAAAAAATAGAGGGGCCCAGTCATCAAACTCAATTGATGCCCTGTGGTGATGGTGAAAGTAGTTTCATCCTTTAGCAGCTCCAGGTTTCGAGCCACGGCATCCGAATGGGGGATGTCTTGATACTGCTGCTCCAAAGTCTCCACTAATGCCTTTCTATGCGAAGCAGGGTAACTGGATTTTTTTAGCTCGATTTGTTTTTTAAAATGCGGGAGGGAAGGATATAAACCGTAAAAAGGCTGCAAGGTTTCCGTTTGATCTAAATAGCTTGTGATAAGCTTAGAAAATCTCTTGGTCTCTTTAAAGGATATAAATTTCTTTTGCATGCAAGGGTTTGTGTAAAGATATTTGTTTTTAAGAAAAAAAAATACAGTTCATCCAGAAAGCGTATTTTAGACTAAAAATAAATTGTATGATACGTATTTTACTTTCTGCTCTAGCGCTTTTTTCAATTCAGTTAGTTCAATCCCAACTTCAATCTCCCAATGAATTTTTGGGGTATGAATTGGGTTCTAATTTTACCCGCCATCATCAGGTAGTAGATTATTTTGAAATGCTGGAGAAAAATTCTCCTCAGCTTCAATTGCAGGCCTACGGAAAAACAAATGAAGGTCGGTTGCTCCAATTGGCTTTTATCTCTACAGAAGAAAATCTAAAAAACCTAGAATCCATACGAACGGCCCATTTGCAGAACAGTGGGATGCGCTCTGGCCCAAAAAATGACAATAAAGCTGTGGTTTGGTTGAGTTATAATGTCCATGGGAATGAATCCTCAAGTACTGAGGCTGCCATGAAAACAGCCTTTGCCCTTTTGACCAAACATTCCGATTGGCTCCAAGACACGATAGTAATCATGGACCCCTGTATCAATCCTGATGGTCGAGATCGCTATGTCAACTTTTACAACCAAGTCAAAAGCACCCCTAACGATACCCGACCGTTTAGCCGTGAACACAAAGAAGGCTGGCATAACGGGAGAACCAATCATTACATCTTTGATTTAAACCGCGATTGGGCCTGGTTGACCCAAGTAGAATCACAACAACGGATCAAAAAATTCAACGAATGGCTACCCCATATACATGTAGATTTTCACGAACAGGGCATAAACAGCCCCTACTACTTTGCTCCTGCGGCTGAGCCCTTACATGAAATTATCACCCCGTTTCAAAAGAATTTCCAAGCTACAATCGGAAAAAACCACGCCAAGTATTTCGATAAAGAAGGATGGTTTTATTTCACCAAACAACGATTCGATTTGTTGTATCCAAGCTATGGCGACACTTACCCTACTTACCTAGGGGCCATAGGGATGACCTACGAACAAGCGGGTGGCGGAATTGCTGGACTTGGAATTGAAAACGACGAAAACATCACCCTAAGCCTGAAAGACCGTATAGAACATCACTATACCACGGGAATTTCAACGGTTGAGATTGCCGCCCTAAACAAAACGGAACTCAACGAGAACTACCAGCGCTTTTACCAAAATGAGTCCCTGAAATATCAAAATTTTGTACTGGAAGGAACTGCAGATAAAGTAAAGGCATTGCGTTCTCTTTTGACGAAACACGAAATTCAAAGCTATCGTTTAGCGAAGGAAACATTGGTTAAAGGATACGATTATCAAAAACAAAAAAATACATCTACCTCTTTTTCAACCGAAGCCATGGTGGTTCCAACCAATCAGCCTAAAGGAAAAATGGCTCAAGTACTCTTGGAACCCCAAACAAAATTAAATGATTCGTTGACCTATGACATTACTTCTTGGTCTTTGCCCTATGCGTTTGGACTGAAAACCTTAGCTACAAAATCTACCCTAGAAGTAGCCCCCTATTCTGAAGAGATCAGCGCCGACCTATCGCTTGATCCGAATAACTATGGCTATGCACTGGCATACAGAAGTTTAGCGGATGGCAAATTTCTTGCCGCCCTTTTAAAAGCAGGGCTTGGGGTTCGCTACAACCAAGTTCCTACAGCCAATAGCGGTGTGGCATGGGATCGTGGAAGTTTGTTTATACTTAAAGGGGACAATCAAAAAAATGCAAACTATCTAGAAAAACTAAAGGAACTTGCACTTCAATTCAACAGAACATTGACCCCTATAGAAACCGGATATTCCACTTCCGGCCCTGATCTTGGAGCAGCACAACTACAACTGATTAACCCCCCACGAATTGCTTTACTAAAAAGCGACAGAACGTCAAGCTACAACTATGGAGAAATTTGGCATTTCTTTGAGCAAGTACTGCATTATCCATTACTCCAGCTAGACAACAGTCGATTAAGCACGGCGCTGGAGCATATAGACCAACTCATTATCCCCAGCGGGTATTACAGTAAATTGAATGAGAGTAATGCCCCTGATAAAGCCTTACTTGAATGGATCAAAAAAGGCGGTAAAGTCATTGCCCTTTCAGGTGCCCTTGATCGTTTTGCTGATACCGAAGGATTTAAGCTTCAAAAGAAACCAAATGAAGAACTTGACACTACCGAAATTCCTTATGGGGATTTGTCTCGAAATGAAATCAGCCTCATCACTACAGGAAGTATCTTTGAAGCCACTCTTGATCAAACACATCCTTTGACGTTTGGGCTTAAAAGTTACTATACACTCAAATTGAATGAGGATGCCTATGCTTTTTTAGAAAATGGAACTAATGCGTTCACTTTGGGAAGTAACTCCAAGGCAATCGCAGGATTTATAGGATTTAAGGCATTGGAAAATCAATCAAAATCCTTGTTGATTGGAGAAGAAACTTTGGGTAAGGGCAAATTGATCTATTTTGTAGACAATGTACTTTTTAGAGGATTTTGGTATACGGGAAAAATGGCATTTACCAACGCCCTATTTTTCTAAAAGCAAAAGCTGTAAAATTACACAGGGATCCCGATCAAATCAAAGTCAGTGGCTTCAGTAATTTGGACTTGAACAAACTCTCCTTGTTTGAGGTAGTATTTTGTTGCGTCTATTATTACTTCATTATCCACATCCGGAGAATCCATAAACGTTCTGCCGATGTAGTGATTGCCTTCCTTTCTGTCAATCAAACAACGGTAGGTTTTCCCAATGCAACTTTGATTGTGTTCCCAAGATATTTGGGATTGAATTTCCATGATGGCATTAGAGCGTTGCTGTTTTACCTCTTCGGCTACGTCATCTTCCAATTGGTAGGCATGGGTATTTTCTTCATGACTGTAAGTAAAGCACCCTAAACGCTCAAAACGCATGGCTTTAACCCAACGCTTGAGCGTCTCAAAATCTTCCTCCGTTTCGCCGGGATAGCCAACAATAAGTGATGTCCGCAATACAATTCCCGGTACTTCTTTTCTAAACTTTTCCAATAAGGCGGTAGTTTTAGCTTCCGTAGTTCCTCTGCGCATGGATTTTAGGATGGGATCGGCTATGTGTTGCAATGGAATATCTAAATAGGTACAGATTTTGTCTTCAACCCGCATCACCTCCAATACATCCTCTGGGAAACCCGTAGGAAACGCATAGTGCAAGCGAATCCATTCGATACTCTCTACTTTGACTAAAGCGTTTAACAAATCGGCCAGCCTTCTTTTTTTATACAAATCAAGTCCGTAATAGGTCAAGTCTTGAGCAATTAAAATCAACTCTTTCACTCCTTCTTTGGCCAAGTGTTTGGCTTGGGTTACCAGGGCTTCTATGGGTGTTGATTTATGCTTCCCACGCATTAAGGGGATTGCACAAAAAGAACAAGGCCGATCACAGCCTTCCGCGATTTTCAGATAGGCGTAGTGTTTGGGACTGGTTAAGATTCGTTCTCCAACCAATTCGTGTCGGTAATCCGCTTCTAAAACTTTTAATAATTGGGGTAAATCCGTGGTTCCAAAATACTGGTCTACCTGTGGTATTTCTTTTTCTAAATCGGGCTTGTACCGTTCACTCAAACAACCCGTTACATATACCTTGTCCACCAGACCTGCTTCTTTTTTCTGTATTTGCTCTAAAATGGTATTGACTGACTCCTCTTTGGCATTATCTATAAACCCACAGGTATTGACCACTACTATATTTCCTTCTTGTTCGTGAACAACTTCTTTTCCACTGGCTTTCAATTGGCCCATCAACACTTCGGAGTCGTATATATTTTTTGAACAGCCCAGTGTAATGACGTTAATGGTATTTTTTTTAATGGATTTGGTTCGCATGGTATTTTGAAAAAGTTGAACAACTCAGGTCGGTTCTTTTAGCCCAAGAAAAAGAAGCGAAGAAATAGGACACAACGGGATTCCTACTCCTCATTTAAAACTGATTTTAAAAATTGAATTGCCTCCAAAGCTACCGCTTCATAAGCAGCAGTGGAAAGGGATGAAGTAAGCACATGATCTTTTATATCAGTAAAAGCCACTTCATGCTTTAACGAATCGACCGTTCCGAGCTGATCAAACATCTTGAGCATGGCTGGGACAGAAACTACTTTGTCCTGGAGGCTGTCATTTTTATAATAATACCCCATGAAAACAGGAAGCTGAAGTCGCTTGAATGTAGACTTACGCATTTTTATATCCAAGAATTTTTGCATGTGAGTAACTGCTTCCAATCGCGCTTTCGTGGTCCAGTATTTTTTCTTTTCTTCATTGTTGGTCTCCATATAGTGGTACTTTCCGCCCTTTACCAATCGAGAAATTTGCAGCCCCCAGGGCTTGGATACCAATACCGCTTTGGGATCGTAAACTTTTATGTTGGGACCAAACAAGGCCAAAGCGGCTACGAGTGGGTCATCCGCCAAAGACAATCCGAGCGCTCCCCCATGAGACGTCCCTAAGATAATTACTTTATCACCCAAACGTTTTGCTATCGCTAAAGCTTCTTTTCCTGATTCCCAATAGGCTTCGTTGTTAAAGTGAAGCATGGGTTCGTCCTCCTCCAATCCGTGGGCGTACAGTCTAGGCACATACAAATTTGCCCCAAGGGCTTGGGCAATCATTTGGTGTACAGGATCTCCCTCTTTACCTGATGCGGTAAATCCATGTAAATAAACGACACTATAAGCTGTTTTTTGTGGAATAGAATCGTAAAAGAAAATTTTAGATTCATTGTCCCAGCGAACATTACCCAGCGCCTGTTCCTTTTGGTTAATCCAGGAGGGAAGCGAGTCTAGGCTAGCGGGTACATAAGGAATTGCATCAGAGAATACAGGGGTCTCAACCCGAGGACCAACTAAGTATAAAGCTCCTAATGCTAGAAAAAAAACCGCTATGCCTTTGAGTACTTTCATCACTGGAGGTTAATTGAAAAGGGTTTGAATAAAATTTCGCTTGTCAAACAACTGCAGGTCTTCTATACCTTCTCCGACCCCTATGTATTTTACCGGTATTTGAAATTGATCGGAAATTCCCAACAGCACCCCTCCTTTGGCTGTACCGTCCAGTTTAGTAATGGCTAGACTGGTCACTTCGGTGGCTGCGGTAAATTGTTTTGCTTGTTCAAATGCATTCTGACCCGTAGAGCCGTCTAAAACCAAAAGCACTTCATGAGGAGCTTCCGGAACTACTTTGTCCATCACTCGTTTTACTTTAGACAACTCATTCATCAAATTGATTTTATTATGGAGCCGTCCTGCAGTATCAATAAACACCACATCGCATCCTTGTGCTTTTGCCGACTGTAGTGTATCAAAGGCCACAGAGGCTGGATCACTCCCCATCTCCTGACGCACGAGGGGCACGTCAACACGATCTGCCCAAATTTGAAGTTGATCGATGGCCCCTGCCCTAAAGGTATCGGCAGCGCCCAACATCACTTTTTTTCCGTTTGCCTTAAATAGGTGTGCGAGCTTTCCTACCGTGGTAGTTTTACCTACACCGTTTACTCCTACTACCATTACGACATAGGGTTTATGAGAAGATAGCTCTTGTTCTAAAGTAGTTTCTTCCGTATCAGTAGCGACCAAAAGTGCCATGATTTCCTCTTGCATCATTCGCATAAGGTCTTCATTTCCTAAATATTTGTCTTTGGCAATTCTTGTTTCTAAGGCATCAATGATTTTTAGAGTAGTGGCTACCCCAACATCAGACTGGATTAACACATCTTCCAGTTCGTCCAAAACCTCCTCGTTAACTTTAGTTTTTCCTACGAGTGCAGTCCCTAATTTGGACAAAAAAGATTTTTTAGTATTCGCTAAACCCTCTTCTAGTTTTTGTTGATTTTGTTTTGAAAAAAAAGCGCTGAGTTTTCCCATAAAGTTAAAGCATAAAAAAAGCTACCTAAAAGTAGCTTTTATATTTGAGATGGTAGCCAATTTATTGCTTATCCAACCACTGATTGGCCAAATCTGGAGCGATAATAGTTTCTACAAAACTGTAGGAATTACTCCCGTCTTTCTTTACCATCTTGATGGCTTTTGTCAAACGCTTTGACCCTGTCTGTAATGATGCTACTGATTTTTTTGCCATGACTTATTTAATTTCTTTGTGAACCGTCATTTTTTTCAAAATCGGGTTGAATTTTTTTATCTCTAAACGCTCAGGCGTATTTTTTTTGTTTTTGGTAGTAATGTAGCGTGAAGTTCCAGGGCGTCCTGAATCCTTGTGTTCGGTACATTCCAAAATTACTTGTACTCTATTTCCTTTCTTTGCCATGATTTAGCCTTTATAGGTTCCTTTTGCTCTTGCCTCTCTCAAAACAGCTGAAATACCTTTTCTGTTGATGGTTTTCAATGTTGAAGTAGAAATATTAAGCGTAATCCACTTTCCTTCTTCCGGAATAAAAAAACGTTTTTTGATGATATTGGCATCAAAACGGCGTTTGGTTCTGTTCAAAGAAAACGAAACATTATTCCCAAACATTACGCGTTTTCCAGTTAATTCACAAACTTTGGACATGATGGTCTATTTTAACGTGGGTGCAAATTTACTTTTTTTTATAGAGTATTAAAAATGTTTTTCTAAAAATAAACATACTTTTTATTTTAACTGTTTAAAAACCAGTTCCAAGGCTTTATTTACTGCTTTTTGCACTACCCGCTCCCGGTGTTGTCCAAACAAAAAATGTTCACTGATCACCCCGTCAGCTGAAGCGATAGCGATCCATACTGTACCCACCTCAGCAGGAGAGTCTCCTTTGGTAGGTCCCGCATTGCCCGTTGTAGCGATAGCAAGGCTAGATTGAAATTTTTCGCGCGCATGGACAGCCATTAATTCGGCTACTTCTTGACTCACTACACTGTGTTGGGCTATGAGTTCTTTTGGGATAGCTAAAAGATCAATTTTAGTTTGGGTGTGATACGTAACAGCACTGCCTTTGAAATAAGCCGAGGCTCCGGGGATTTTGGTGAGTCGTGCGGCAATTTCACCTCCTGTACAACTTTCTGCTGTTGCCAAAGTCATTTTTTGGGCAATACAAGCAGTTTGGATTTGTTCTTCCAGCGAACTGTCTTCTTCAAATCCTGTAAAAATATCTTTGATCTGAGGCAAAAGGGACTCAAAGGCAGTTGCTATTTCAGCTTGCAGTTTTTTTTCATCCCAAGATTTACCAGAGAGCCGTAAGCGAACCTTCCCTAAATTAGGGAGGTAGGCGAGTTTAATATGTTTCGGCAAACTGTCTTCCCAAGAAGCGATTCGCTCTGCTATAGCACTTTCTCCTAAACCATAAGTCATGGCAGTTTTATGCAGTATAAAAGGGGTGTCAAAATGATCTTGTAAGGCAGGCAACACTTTGTCGGTCATCAAGGACTTCATTTCAAAAGGCACTCCGGGAAGGGCAATGACCACCCTACCCTCATCTTCAAACCACATTCCAGCTGCTGTACCGTGATCATTTTTAAAAATTTTTGCTCGGGAAGGCAGCATCGCCTGAAGTCTGTTTTGATCGTTGATGGGGGTTGACACATATTTTTCAAAAAGTGTTTCAATGTGCTCCAAAATCTCCTGATTAAGAACTAGGCTGTCCTCAAAATAAGTACAAAGTGTATGCTTGGTAATGTCGTCCTTGGTAGGGCCCAAACCGCCGGTTATAAGGGCTATTTCTGCTCTTTCTTTGGAGGCGTTAAGAGTCTCAATTAGGGATGTTTTATCATCCGAAATACTTGTGATTTGCACAATTTCAATCCCAATTTTATTGAGTGCCTTAGAGAGAAATACGGCATTGGTATTGACAATTTGACCGATTAAAATCTCATCTCCGATGGTGATCAGTTCTGCCCTCATTTTATTTTATTTTTACAGAAAAGGCTTCTTTAGACTCCAGAAATCCCGTAAGTAAATCTCCTTCAGCAACTGCCCCTACTCCAGCGGGAGTGCCGGTAAACAAGATGTCTCCAATTTTAAGGGTAAAAAAAGTGGAGCAATACGAAATTAAATCGTCTATCTTCCACAACATTTGAGCACTGTTACCGCGCTGCACAATTTCCCCATTTTTTTCGAGGCTAAACGCAATGGAATCCAAGTTTGGTAAGGCCGTTTTTGGAACCCAATCTCCTACCAAAGCTGAACCGTCAAAGGCTTTCGCTTTTTCCCAGGGCAGTCCTTTCGCTTTTAATTCTTGTTGTACGTTACGTGCGGTAAAATCAATTCCCAGGCCGAGGTGACTGTAATATTTGGGTGCAAACTGGGGTTCTATATGCTTACCGATCCGATCAATTCTAACCACCAGTTCAACTTCGTAATGGATGTCATCTGTAAAATGAGGAATAAAAAAAGGCTGCTTTTTCTGCAACAAACTGGTATCGGGTTTGATGAATAAAACCGGATGCTCGGGGCGTTCATTTTCTAGCTCTGCAATATGGGCAGCGTAATTTCTACCTACACAAATAATTTTCAAAACGCTTACGATTTAGTGTTCAACCCTTGAAGTCTGATTTCGGTAAGTATTTTTTTGGTGAAACGAGGAAAATCAGCATTCAATACCCATCCAAAATAACCCGGTTCTTGGACCAGTACCTCCGTCACTTTTTTGCCTTTGTGTTTTCCAAAGCCAAAACACATTTCCCCTTCTTTATCGTAAACTATAAAACCCGCAAAGTCTGCTGTTTTTCTGCGTGTACTGAATGTGTTTAAAAAATCGACATTGGGTTCTAAATCTGTATAACGTTCCAATTGAGCTAAAAGCACATCATGGGTAGCCTGGGTATCCGCCTGAGCCGTGTGTGCATCGGTAAGCTCTTTGCCGCAATAAAATTTTAAAGCTGCGGCCAAGGTTCGTGCTTCCATTTTATGAAATATGGTTTGAACATCGACAGTTTTTACATTTTTTAATTCGAAAGGAATTTCAGCACGCAGCAATTCCTCCACCAACAGGGGGATATCAAAACGGTCTGAATTATAACCTGCCAGATCACAACCTTGAATAAAACTATAAATCTCTTTAGAACGCTCTTTAAAAGTAGGTTCGTTAGCAACCATTTCATCTGTAATGCCGTGAACATTGGAAGCCTCTTCTGGTATGGGTTGTTCTGGATTCACCCGCCACTGTTTCGTTTCTTTAGTTCCGTCTGGATGCAGTTTTAACACGGCCATTTCCACGATTCTATCTTTTGAAATTGCTGTACCAGTGGTCTCTAAATCAAAAAAACAAAGCGCTTTAGTTAGTTTGAGTTTCATTTAAATGGGATTAATAAGGTAAGGTCTCAGACCAATTTTCTAAATACTCAGCAACTCTTTTTACAAAAAGCCCTCCTGTAGCACCATTGATGATTCGGTGATCGTAACTATGAGACAAAATCATTTTTCTTCGAATGCCGATAAAATCTCCTTTGGGGGTTTCAATCACGGCAGGGACTTTTCTGATGGCGCCTATCGCTAAAATTCCAACTTGTGGCTGATTGATGATGGGTGTTCCCATCAATGAACCAAACTGTCCGATATTGGTAAACGTATACGTTCCTTCTTTAACCTCGTCGGGATTGAGTTGTCCTGCCCGTGCACGGTTGGCCAAATCATTTACCGCCTTAGCCAAGCCTACTAGGTTGAGATGATCTGCATTTTTTATTACCGGTACTATGAGGTTGCCATCGGGCAAAGCGGTGGCCATACCCAAATTAATTGCTTGTTTGGTAATGATTTTTGTCCCCTCTATGCTGCTGTTCAACGCAGGATAATCACGCAAGGCCTTGATGATGGCAGACATGAACAAAGGGGTGAAGGTCAATTTTTCGTTTTCCCGGGCTAAAAATCCCTCTTTTACTTTTTCACGCCAGTCCCATAATCGACTGACATCCACCTCAATAAAAGATTGCACATGGGCCGACGTCTTTAAACTCGACATCATATGGTCTGAAATCAAGCCTTCCATTCTGGTCATTTCTCTGAAGAGATCGCTGCCGTTACGGGGTGTTGATGATGTTGGGCTTGGTTGGGGTATACTCTCCGGAACAGCTGTAGTTTCAGTAAGTGGGAGAGTCCGATTTTCCAAATAAGCTAAAATATCTTTTTTGGTAATTCGTTGTTCTTTTCCACTTCCTGGTATGGCTTTTAACTCGTCTAAAGAGATCCCTTCTTCTTTTGCTATGTTTCGGACTAAGGGTGAATAAAAGCGAGTGGTTTCAGGGGTATCGGTTTTGGCTAATGAAGCCGCTTGCTCCATTTTTTCTTCCAAAACTGCCCCTGTAGCTTGGGGGGTTGGAGCCTCCTTTTGTTCTTCTGTCGCTTGGGTTTTGTCTTCTACAACTTCCTCCAACACTTCAGGTTCTTGTGTTGGATGGGTATCCGGACCTTCCGTTTCGATGATCAATAAGGTTTCTCCTACCTGAACTACCTCATTTTCTTGAAAACATTTTTCAACTAATACGCCTTCTACTTCTGAAGTAACGTCGGTATCTACTTTGTCGGTTGCAATTTCAACAATGGGGTCATCTATGCGGATCGTATCACCTACTTCTAGTATCCATTTGGTTACTGTGGCTTCTGCTACTCCCTCACCCATTTTGGGTAATTTTAAATGATATTGTCCCATGTTAAACTGTGTGTTGCAAAAGTATCAAAATTTTAGGGTTTAAAAGATTTTCTTTGGGGCAGGTTTTACATCCACTTTAGCTTTTAGAAATAGAGGATTCAAAGGGTATACGAGCCAGAATTGAGCGGCCTAAGGTAACCTCATCGGTAAATTCCAAATCATCTCCGACAGGAATTCCCCTTGCGATGGTGGAGGTCTGAACCCCTAGAGGGGATAGCAACTTAAAAATGTAAAAATTAGTGGTATCGGCCTCCATGGTCGCACTCAAAGCAAAAATAATTTCTGAAATCTCTTCTTGCTTTACTTTATCGAGTAAAGATTGTATGGTCAAATCCTGAGGGCCGATTCCATCCATGGGAGAAATGATGCCTCCCAAAACATGATAAACTCCATTAAATTGTCCCGTATTTTCTATTGCCATTACATCACGAATGTCTTCCACTACGCAGACCAGTCGGTGGTCTCGCTTGGGACTGGCACAAATTTCACACAGGAGGGTGTCTGAGAGGTTATGGCATTTTGAGCAAAAAACAACCCCTTCCCTTAATTCGATTAATGCTTGACTGAGGGATAAGGTTTGATCGGTAGGTTGTTTGAGTAAATGCAGGGCTAAACGCAAGGCCGTCCGTTTTCCTATGCCGGGTAATTGCGAAATTTCCTGCACCGCATTTTCTAGCAATTTTGAAGAGAAATCCATTTTTCAAATTTACAAAATTAGCTTGATCTAGTTTTGTATCTTAGGTCCTTATTCCGGATAAATGATTACTCCCTTTTTTATACTGAGTTTGGTAATTGGATACTTTGTTGTCCTTTTAGCCATAGCCTACTTTACCTCCAAAGAGGATAGCAATGAAAGTTTTTTTAAAGCAAATCGAAATTCCCCCTGGTACCTGGTTGCCTTTGGCATGGTGGGAGCATCGCTTTCGGGAGTAACTTTTATTTCCGTTCCCGGTTGGGTTGAATCTTCTCAATTCACCTACTTTCAAGTCGTGATGGGGTATTTGGTAGGCTATTTTGTTGTGGCCTATGTTTTGCTTCCTGTGTATTACAAAAATAATGTAACCTCGATTTACGAATACCTCAATACCAGATTGGGTAAAAACAGCCACAAAGCAGGTGCTTTTTTCTTTTTTGTTTCCCGTGTCCTTGGAGCTGCTTTCAGACTTTTTTTAGTAGCAATTGTTCTTCAACAATTTATTTTTGATGCACTGGGGGTACCCTATGAATTAACCGTGGTATTGTCTATAGTACTCATTTGGGTTTATACCCAAAAAGGAGGAATCAAAACCATCGTTTTTACCGATACCCTTCAAACGGGTCTTATGCTTGCCGCTGTGTTGCTTTCAATACACTACATCAATCAAGCTTTGGACTGGTCTTTTTCAGAGTTTTTGGCTTCTAAGGAACTTTTAAACTTCAATCAAGTCTTTGTAACCGATTCTATTATGAATCGTTCTCATTTTTTAAAATCGTTTGTTGGAGGTGCCTTTGTAACGATCTGCATGACCGGGCTGGACCAGGACATGATGCAAAAAAACTTGAGCTGTCGCAACCTAAAAGACGCGCAAAAAAATATGGTAGTTTTCAGTTTTGTTTTGGTTTTTGTAACCGGTCTTTTTATGCTCTTAGGTGCCCTTTTATACATTTATGCCCAAGGTCAGGGAATTGGAGTTCCTCTTATGGACGGTGAACCCAAAACGGATTTACTCTTTCCTGAAATTGCGTTAAACGGCAATTTAGGGGTAGCTGTGGCGGTAACTTTTATTTTGGGTCTAATCGCAGCAGCCTACAGCAGTGCAGACAGTGCATTAACCTCGCTTACTACCTCTTTTTGTGTAGATTTTTTAGCAATCGAAAAACGCCCCAAAGCCAATCAAAAAAAATTGCGCAAACAAATTCATGTGGGGATGAGCCTACTGCTTATTTTGGTAGTTATCGCCTTTAAATACGTGTTAAATCGAAATGTAATTGATGGTCTGTTAACTGTTGCAGGCTATACCTATGGACCTCTATTAGGTCTTTTTGCTTTTGGCATCTTTACATCGTATAAAGTAAAAGATCAATACGTTTGGCCGGTTCTTATTTTGGTTTTAGTACTCGTAAGTGTTTTTGCGAATTTAGACCCCTCCCATCTAGGGGGGTATCAATTAGGATACGAACTCCTTCCCTTCAATGGCTTATTGACCTTTTTAGGTTTGGTATTGATTCGTAGAAAGTAAAACCAAGGTACAGGCATGTTCCCAAGGAATCTCAGCTTGGGAAAGCAACTGAGCCAATTCATTATTTTCTGTCCCTGGATTAAAAAGTACCCGTTGGGGTTTAAGTGCAAGGATGTATTCATAGTAGGCCTTTTGCCGATCGGGAGCCAAATAAAGGGATAGGGTATGAATACCCTCTACAGCGGTAAATGGTTTTAGAATTGGCACTGATCCTATGGTCCCTTCCGTGACCCCCATAGCAACGGCTTCAATTTTAGTTTGAGTCAAAAGAACCACAGCCTTATAGGCATAACGCTCAGGATTGGGCGATGCACCCAGCACTAAAGTCTTGTAATCCATTACCATTGGATCATGACACTTCCCCAAGTAAATCCACTCCCAAAAGCTGCAAGTACAACTTTTGACCCCTCCTTGACCTTACCTTCCTCCCAAGCTTCGGTCAAAGCGATCGGGATGGAAGCTGCAGTAGTGTTTCCATACCGTTGGATGTTGTTGTACATCTGATCCTCGTTTAGTCTAAACTTTTTCTGAACAAATTGAGCAATCCTTAAATTTGCTTGATGGGGAACCAATAGATCAATTTGGGCGGCCGTCCACCCTGTTTTTTCCAGCCCCTCTTGAATGACCTCTGCAAATCGGACTACAGCATTTTTGAAAACAAACTGACCGTTCATGTAGGGATAATAAGAAATATCTTCTGGGTCATTTGTTTCCATTATTTCTGGAACCCAACGCCCTGTATTAGGTCCAATTAAAGAAAGTTCTTCAGCATACTTCCCCTGAGAATACAAATGGGAAGAAAGAATCCCTTTTGTGGAGTCTGTAGTTTGAGTCATCACTACCGCACCCGCTCCGTCTCCAAAGATGACTGAGATGTTTCTTCCTCTTGTGGTCATGTCCAAGCCTCCAGAATGGTATTCAGATCCAATAACCAAAACGTTTGTATACATCCCTGTCTTGATAAACTGATCTGCAGTAGCTACCGCATAAACAAAGCCAGAACACTGCATGCGAATGTCCATAGCCGGGCAGTTGGGAATGGCCAGGGCTTCTTGTACAAGAACACCTGAACCTGGAAAATAATAGTCAGGACTGAGGGTAGCAAAAAGAATAAAGTCAATGTCCTTAGGCTCTAAGCCTGCTCTTTCGATGGCAATTTTAGCAGCCTTTACGCCCATGACTGAGGTGCTGTTTCCATCTCCTTTGACGATATGTCTGCGCTCTTGGATGCCGGTGCGTTCTTGAATCCACGCATCAGAGGTATCCATAATTTTTTCTAAGTCGGCATTGGTGACTACATTTTCAGGAAGGTATTTCCCCAAACCTATGATCTTGGAATTGAACATATTTTTTTGTTTCCTTGAATTTACTGATTTCTACTCAACAAAAAACTACTCCTTGAGGTATTTTTTGAAATCCTCTGTTTTGATGGTTGCTTGTAAATCATGAAGCAGGTGATACAGTCCAAAAAATGTACGATTCATGTAAATAAAATGCTTGGAACCTCGGTTTCCATTCATTTGCCTTAATTGCTCATCTTCAGCGAACGTTTTGGAAAGTGCAGTAATGTCTTCCCAAAATTGAGGGTTTGCAAAATCAAACCTAGCCTCGTGAAAAGGAAGCGTAAACAAACGCATCATTTTCTGAAAAAGCGAAGTAAAATAACGCTGTTCTTCGACTGTATCTGTAGGCAATAAAATTTCCAACTCGTGCAAAAGCCCATCAAAAACTGCTTTGTTTTCTATATTTTGTTTTTTGGACAATTCAAAATAAGGCATGTAAAACGAATCAGGTATGGCTTTGATGCACCCAAAGTCAATGGAGATAAGCTGATCTTGTGTATTCACAAGAAAATTTCCAGGATGTGGATCAGCCTGTACTTGTTTTAATCCATGGATCTGAAACATATAAAAGTCCCATAGGGTTTGACCCAATTGATTTCTCTTCTCCTGGGAAGGATTTAAAGCAGTATATTCAGAAAGGTGTACTCCTTCCATCCAGTCCATGGCCAAGGTTCTCGGTGTCGTCCATTTTGAATAGTAATTGGGAAAACAGAGGTTAGGTATATGACTAGAGGCTTCTGAAATATACTGGCTGTGTTTTAATTCGGCTAGGTAATCGGTTTCCTCCAGCAGTTTTTCTTCAACCTCTTTGAAATAACGATCCGTGTCTTTACCCTTGAGATTAAACATCCGCAGGGCAATGGGTTTAACTAGGGCCAAATCGGAACTGATGCTGTTAGAAACCCCGGGATATTGAATTTTAAGGGCCAGTTTTTTTTCTTCTTTTTCCGCACGGTGCACCTGACCGATACTTGCTGCATTTTCTGACTCGTATGAAAAGGAATCGAAAAGCACTTCGGGATCATTTCCTAAATACTGACGAATGGTTTTTTTTACCAGAGCGGCGGATAAGGGCGGAACTGAAAATTGAGCTAACCCAAACTGTTCCACATAGGCTTGCGGCAACAGGTTTTTTTCCATACTCAGCATCTGTGCTACTTTTAAGGCACTTCCCTTGAGCTCTTTGAGGCCATCGTAGATGTCTTTGGCGTTGTTTGCATCCAATTTGGATTTATCCTCAGTACCCGTCCACAGCTTTTCGCCGTAATAACGGAGGTAGTTTCCCCCAATTTTAGCTCCAGTAGCTACAAGCTTGGTGGCTCGTTCTATTTTTTTTGTGGGAATAGAATCTAACGTTTTCAATTAGGCCTTGTTAAATTTTTCCTTCCAAAGAAATTTTCCAAAATCTAGTACACTGTCTAAGGGGGTGGCATCCAATACCTCAAAAACAGTACGTACAGATTTTTCAATAGCCATATCTGTTTTTTCAAAACCAGGAGAGATATCTTCCATCCAAAATTTCAGTAAAAAAGCCAGCTGAATCCAAGCTCCTTCAGAAAATAGACCTTCTGGATGTTGACTGAATTTGGTGGGCTTGAGGGCGTTCCCATCTTGTATCAAAACTTTTACAAATTGCTTAAAGTCGTTTCGAAATGCGCTTAGGGTAGCTAATTTATCCAATGGATTTTTGTCTGAACGCAACGCAAAAAGCACATAACTTCGGTTGAGCAAGAGCACTTCAAAAAAGGTGTAATAAAAGGACAATAACTTTTCTTGGGGGGATTTAGAACCATACCCTTTTTCCTTTTCAATTAAAGAGATTGCATTGTCAAAAAACTGACAAAACAGTTGACCGCGGAGGTGTTCTAAAGACGCAAAATGGGCATAAAAATCAGCCTCCTCTATCTTGAGTTCTTTACAGAATCGATAGACCGATTTCGGTTCCATTTCCCGCTCTAGAACGGTCTGGGTGTAGTATTCAAAGATTTTGTTTCGCATGCTAACTGTAGATTTTTTCATAGGCGTAGAATTCATACAAATATAGCTTGTTTATTATTTTAAGCAAATACCTAAACACGGATATCTTTTAACTAAACAATGTCATCTTGTCACTCTTTTGATTCTGGTATTTTTTTTGAAAGTACAGTGTCAAATTTAAATTCAAATGAGTAAAGGAAAAATTAATGTAGCGGTAGAAAATATTTTCCCGCTAATCAAAAAGTTTTTATACAGCGACCATGAAATCTTCTTACGAGAACTCATTTCAAACGCAACGGATGCCACTACCAAACTCTCTCACTTGAGCAGCCTAGGGGAAGTGAAAGGCGATTTGGGCGATCTTCAGATTGAGATTAAAGTGGACAAAAAAGGAAAAAAACTTCACATCATTGACAAAGGGATTGGAATGACCTATGATGAAGTTCAAAAATACATCAATGAAGTTGCGTTTTCTGGAGCGGAGGAGTTTTTAGAACAATACAAAGATACTGCGAAAGACAGCGGTATTATTGGTCATTTTGGTCTTGGCTTTTATTCTGCATTTATGGTTGCAGAAAAGGTAGAAATTATCACCAAATCGTTCAAAAAAGAGGCCGCAGCCCATTGGTCATGTGATGGATCACCAGAATACACTTTAGTAAAAGCAGATAAAAAAGAACGGGGTACTGAAATCATTCTTCATATCGACAAAGATTCAAAGGAATTTTTGGAAGAATCTCGAATCAAAGAATTGTTGTCTAAATACAACAAATTCATGCCTGTACCGATCAAGTTTGGCACTAAAGAGGAAACCCTACCGCTTCCGGAAGGAGCAGCAGAAGATGCAAAACCTGAGACCGTTACAGTTGACAATATCATCAACAACCCCAACCCGGCTTGGACAAAAAAACCTGCTGATCTGAAAGAGGAGGATTACAAGAGTTTTTACAGAGAACTCTATCCCATGCAATTTGAAGAACCGCTATTTAACATCCATTTAAATGTTGATTATCCGTTTAACTTAACGGGGATCCTGTATTTCCCAAAACTGAACAACGACCTAAACATTCAAAAGGATCGGATTCAATTGTATCAAAATCAAGTTTTTGTTACGGATAATGTGGAGGGAATTGTACCCGAATTCCTAACCCTTTTGCGGGGAGTTATTGACTCGCCGGATATTCCTTTGAATGTTTCCAGAAGTTACTTACAGGCCGATGGGGCAGTAAAAAAAATAAGCAATTACATTACTCGAAAAGTTGCGGACAAACTCAACAGCCTATTCAAACAAGACCGTAAGGGATTTGAAGAAAAATGGAATGACATTAAAGTGGTTATCGAATACGGGATGTTAAGCGAGGACAAGTTTTTTGAAAAAGCAGAAAAATTTGCCTTATATCCAACCACAGAGGGAGCATACTTTACTTTTGAAGAACTTACAGAAGCCCTAAAGGACCTGCATACGGATAAGGATGACAAATTGGTCATTCTTTACGCTTCAAATAAAGAGGAACAACACAGTTACATCGAACAAGCCAAAAATAAGGGCTATAAAGTCTTACTTTTGGATTCCCCCATCATCGGTCATTTGATCCAAAAATTGGAAGGGAATAATGACAAGATCAGTTTTGCCCGGGTAGACGGAGATACTTTGGAAAACTTAATCAAAAAAGAGGAAAGTACCGTTTCTAAATTATCCGATGAAGAAAAGGAAACGCTGAAACCCATGATTGAATCTGTGGTAACCCAAAGCGGATATACCGTTCAACTGGAGGCCATGGACAGCAAAAGTTTACCCTTTGTTTTGACCCAACCCGAGTTTATGCGTCGTATGAAAGAAATGCAACAAACAGGAGGCGGCGGTATGATGGGCAACCTGCCCGACATGTTTAATTTGGTAGTTAATATTAATCACGAACTGGTCGGTCAAATTCTCCAAACGAAAACCGCAAAAAAACGGGAGCGTTTGATTCTTCAGGCTTTAGACTTAGCCAAACTTTCCCAAAATCAGTTGAAAGGCGAAGCGCTAACGCAATTTATACAACGCAGCGTCGAGATGATTAAGTAAGATTCCAACCGCCCACGCTGGGCGGTTTTTTTTTATACCTTCACGGCTATGCAACTCGTTCAACTTCCTCCTGACGGTACTCCGCTAGACCTTCCTGATGCTCGGCTGCGGTACTTTAAGCATTTTTTTAGTCCCGATGAAGCCATCACTTATTTCTCCCTTCTCAAAGAAACAATCCCCTGGCGGCAAGATCCCATTACTGTATTTGGCAAAACGTATGATCAACCGAGACTTACCGCGCTTCATGCAAACAATACCAAACCCTACCGCTATTCGGGTATAAGCATGCACCCCAATAAAATGACGGATGAATTAAACGAAATTTACCAACGCATCCGTAGGGTTTCTAACGTGGAATATACCTCGGTACTGCTCAACCTTTATCGAGACGGCAAGGACAGTAACGGATGGCATGCAGACAACGAAAAGGAATTGGGTAAAAGTCCAACGATTGCCTCCGTGAGTTTTGGAGCGGAACGATACTTTCACCTCAAACACCGAAACCTTAAAGATGCACGACTTAAACTCCTACTGCATTCAGGGAGTTTACTTTTGATGGAGGGAGATACCCAAGAAAAATGGCTTCATCAGCTACCCAAGACGACTCAACCCCTACAAGCAAGAATCAACCTAACCTTTCGTAAAATCATTTAACCTCTTAGATAGCAGAACTCAAAATTGAACCTATCCCAGGAAATTGAAGTAAGTGAGAAGGGATGAAAAAGAAGGATTGAAAATTAAACCCTCTGGTAGAACTTATGTCAAATAAAGAATGACTAATTTTGGCCTGAAAAAATTTCACATTGAAAACTCTAAAAATTGCTGTCCTTAGTACGATTTGGACCTTATTGATTCCTAATGCCCTTTTAAGTCAAGTCAATGAAGAGGAGGTGCTTGTCCCCTCCATAGAAGGTATTATCAAGATTGATGGAAGTGGAGATGAAATCCAATGGGAAAAAGCCACCTGGACTTCTAACTTTTGGATGTGGCGGCCTTCAGACTCGCTTCAGGCTAAAAAGCAAACCCGATTTAAAATTATTCGTGACGAGCAAAACCTCTATCTTCTCGTAGAGGCTGCTATTGACGGAACCAATTTTACAACCCCTAACTTAAAACGGGACTTTAGCACCTTCGGAGTGGATTATTTGACCTTACTTTTTGACACTTTTAGCGATGCGACCAATGCGTTTTCTTTTGCAACCAATCCCTTAGGAATCAAAGCTGACGGATTGATTTCCGGAGGAAATCAAGATTTCAGAACCAGTAGAAACTACGCTTGGGATACCAAATGGAATGTAGAAACTAAAATCGATGAAACACAGTATACTGCAGAATTTAAAATTCCGTTTAACTCCCTGTTTTACGACAATAAAAATCCCTCTTGGCGATTTAACATCTACAGACGAAACACCCAAGGGAACGAACACAGTATTTGGATCAGAACCCCCCAAAACCAGCTCATTGGAAACCTAGCTTTCATGGGCAAAATGGTTTTTGAAAAACCGCTTAAAAAAGCCCGAAATCCCATCTCAGTTATCCCTTATTTAACCGGGGTGACCTATCAAGATTTTTCAAATCAGGATAAAAAAACTAGTGCTGGTGTAGGAGGAGATGCTAAAATTCCCATTGGAAATGCGTTGAATTTAGACTTGACCTTTAATCCGGATTTCTCTCAAGTAGAAGTCGACGACCAAGTGGTAAACCTGACTCGCTTTGCCATTTCTCTACCCGAAAAACGCCAGTTTTTTACCCAAAATGATGATCTTTTTAAAGACTTTGGAGCCAATCGCGATGTGATACCTTTCTTTTCTCGTCGCATTGGAGTAGCCAAAGATTTGGATGGAAATACCATAGAAAATAAAATTGTGGCCGGAGGCCGCTTGAGTGGAAAACTCAATTCCAACCTGAGAATTGGATTTTTAAATATCCTTACGGAGGCCGATGAAAAAAATGAAATACCTTCCAATTTAAATACCGTTTTTACCCTTCGTCAAAAAGTCTTTGACCGGTCCAATGTGAGTTTCTTTTTTATCGATCGAAGAACTACCGATGAGTACGATTTTATCAGTGAAGAAGAGCGAAGCAATAGTGTCACAGGACTTGAATACAACCTGGCCTCTCCCGACAGCAAATGGGTGGGTAGGGCTTTTTTACACAAATCCTATACTGAAGGGCTTACAGATGACGACGTCATTGCCGGTATGAACCTAGAACGCAATACATTAAGACATCGTGCTTCTATGGAAGTGATACATGGTGGAGAAGACTTCCGATCCGACCTTGGTTTTTTTAGACGAACTGGATTTTTAAAAGTAAGTCCAGCCTATACCTACAGGATTTATCCCAAAAACCCCAAGGTCAATCAATACGAATTTGCACAACGTAGTTTTTTAATATTTAACCCAGCATTGGACTACCTGCTTACCGACCGCTGGTTCTTCTCATCCATACGGAAAAGCTTTTTAAACAGTACCAGTTTAAACGTTCGATACACCCATCGCTACGAATATTTAATTAGCGACTTTGACCCTACCCGAAGCGAGGGGGCTACTCCCCTTCCCGCCAACTCCTCTTACAGTTTTTCTGAATACGAAATTTCTTATCGTTCAGACCAAAGAAAAGCCTTTAACTTTAACACAGAAATCAAATACGGCAGCTTTTATAATGGAACCAAATTTTCCGCTGAAAATGAACTCAGCTGGAGAAAACAACCCATATTCAACGCCAGTATGATTTTGAATTTTAATGCCATCAAGTTGCCCGACCCTTATCCATCAAAAAACATTTGGCTCATCAGTCCGAAGCTTGATTTTACCTTTAGTAAAACCCTTTTTTGGACCACATTTGTACAATACAATTCTCAAGGAGAGAATTTAGGGGTCAATTCAAGACTGCAGTGGCGCTTTGCTCCGCTGTCTGATTTATTTCTAGTTTACAATGATAATTACATCAGTACAGACAATTTTTCACCAAGATATCGTAGTTTTAACCTCAAATTTACTTATTGGTTAAATATTTGAATATGATATCGTTACGTTATACGCACCCGCTGGTTTTGAGTTTGTGCTTGCTTTTTTTCAACTGCCAACCTCCAAAAACAACTCAAAATGATTCATTCATGACGGTTAAAGGAAGCGTAGCAGGGCTACGAAAAGGAACCTTATATCTTCAGAAAATGCAAGATACCCTATTGGTCAGTGTAGATTCTACCACAGTCAATGGTACTCCTGATTTCTTATTTCAAACTCCGATAGAAACTGATGAGGTTTTCTACCTCTACCTAGACAAAGAAGATGGGGATAGCTTGAACGACCGTATATTGTTTTTTGGTGAAAAGGGTGAGATCGAAATCAACACCTTGCTTAAAACCTTTGAAAGCAGCGCTCAAATCACGGGTTCAAAAAACCAGGAACTGCTTCAGGAATACATTGCCTTTAGCAGAAAGTTCAACGATCAAAACTTGGAATTAATGGAAGATTTCTATAAAGCTCAAATGGCTCAAAACACCGAGCGTGCAGATTCCATTCAGCAAAAAATAGACAACCTACTCAAAAGAAGGTATTTGTATACAATCAATTTTGCAGCAAACAATACGGACAAAAATATAGCTCCTTACTTAGCACTCACCCAAGTTTATGATGCAAAATTAGCGCTATTAGATTCTATAGCGGTAAAAATGACCCCACAGGTAAGGGATTCAAAATACGGAAAGGAATTTATAAACTACTTGGAGCAACGGAGAGCTACTCCTGAGAATTAAAGACTGACTGACTTTTTTAACAAGCCTTGAATCAGTTTCTTTTTCTCCTCATTTATACTCTTGAACTGCTGCTTCAAATTCTCTTTAGTTGCAACGGCGTTGATTTTCTCAATTAACTCATCAAAGGCTTGAATCGCCTCCTCGATCAATTGTTCACTTTTAGACAAATCTGCAGTAGGATTCGATAATTCCCATAGATAAATATCTTCTATGATCGCACCAATCTCGTTGTTGATGTCTTTTTTTAATTGTTTGATACTCGCCATTGTTATAATATGTTTATCTAATGTATCAAATTAATTTAAACTTTCTACAATAAAATCTAGATGAAATTTTAAAAAAGTTAGATGAAGGGGACTAACCAGAATAGCTTACAAAATTCCTTGGGGTCTCGTAAAGGGTAATAGAAAGTTGGTGAGAAGGATCTAAATGAGGCTTTAACCAATTGTAAATCACCACTGCTATATTTTCTGCCGTAGGAATCAAATTAGAAAATTCGACCACTTCTTCATTCAGATTTTTGTGGTCCATTTTATCCTCTACTTCTGTCTTGATAAGATCTTTTAACACTTTCATATCCAAAACATAACCAGTTTCTGGGTCAATGGGACCGGTAACATGAACGATGAGCTCATAATTGTGCCCGTGATAATGGGGATTCGCACATTTCCCAAACTGAGTTTCATTTTGTTCATCGCTCCAGTCTTTGCGATACAACCGATGGGCGGCATTAAAATGAGCTTTTCGACTAACCGTTACTTTCATTGGATTGATTTAATATGGGTGTAGAAACGTTCAAAAATGATTTTGAACCATACAGTGTAGGTTTCGGGCCGATTTGCTAGATCCTCTTCTATCGCTGGTAGGGACATCCATTTCCAGGATGCTACTTCTTCCGGGTTAATCTCTGGTGTTTCTTCGTAATAGCCTACCATCACATGATCCAGTTCATGTTCAGTTAGTCCATTTTCAAAAGGAGCTTTATAGATAAAACTAAACAATTCCTCAAGCGGAACATGGAATCCCATTTCCTCTAGCAAACGTCGACCTCCAGCCTCTACATTAGATTCCCCTTCCCTTTGATGACTGCAACAAGTATTGGTCCATAACAACGGAGAATGGTATTTGTGTTGGGCTCTTTGTTGAAGCATGAGCTCTCCCTTGGTATTGAGTATGAAAACAGAAAAGGCACGGTGTAAAACAGCTTTTTCGTGCGCTTCCATTTTGGGCATAGTCCCTATGGGGTTGTCTTCCCTATCGACTAGGATTACTTTTTCTTCTTTCATGCATACCAAAATTACCTATATTTTTTTCAAAAACCTATTCCGCTAGGTTTCAGTTCGCCTATTAATTGAATACTTTTGCTAAAATTTGATTGAATGGGATTTTTAAACGAAATCAAGCGCCGAAGAACTTTTGGAATCATTTCTCACCCTGATGCAGGAAAGACAACCTTGACTGAAAAACTACTTCTCTTCGGAGGGGCCATACAAGAAGCCGGCGCTGTAAAATCAAATAAAATCAAAAAAACAGCGACCAGTGATTTTATGGAAATTGAACGACAAAGAGGAATTTCCGTAGCCACTTCCGTACTGGCTTTTATTTATCGAGATAAAAAAATTAACATCCTTGACACTCCCGGTCACAAAGATTTTGCAGAAGATACCTTTAGAACCTTAACCGCTGTCGATAGCGTGATCGTAGTAATTGACGTAGCCAAAGGAGTGGAGGAACAAACCGAAAAACTGGTTGAAGTTTGCCGTATGCGCAACATCCCAATGATCGTTTTCATCAACAAGCTGGACAGAGAGGGTAAAGATGCCTTTGACTTGTTAGATGAAGTGGAACAAAAGTTAGGACTTCAGGTTACTCCGCTATCTCTACCCATTGGCATGGGCTATGACTTTAAAGGGATCTACAACATTTGGGAACAAAACGTACAGTTATTTGACGGAGAACAAAAACAAACCATCGGTAAAAAAGCACATTTTGACTCCTTAGACCATCCTGACCTAGAAGCAGCTATCGGCTCAAAGGCCATTCAAAACTTGAAGGACGAACTCGAACTGATCGAGGGTGTCTATCCAAAATTTGACAGAACTGCCTATTTAAAAGGCGCACTACAACCGGTGTTGTTCGGGTCTGCTTTAAATAATTTCGGTGTACAAGAGCTGTTGAATTGCTTTATCGAAATTGCCCCTGAACCCCTCCCAAAAGCCTCTGAGGAACGTGTCATCAATCCCAAAGAAGACGCTTTCAGTGGATTTGTTTTTAAAATTCACGCCAATATGGATCCCAATCACCGAGATCGTTTGGCTTTTGTAAAAGTTGTTTCAGGTACTTTTCAACGCAACAGTCCTTACCTCCATGTCCGACTTGATAAAAAATTAAAATTTTCTTCGCCCAATACCTTTTTTGCGGAACGTAAAGAAATTGTAGACATCTCCTATCCGGGAGATATCGTAGGACTTCACGATACGGGAAATTTCAAAATTGGGGATACGCTTACCAGTGGAGAACCTCTACACTTTAAAGGTATTCCGAGCTTTTCACCGGAACACTTTCGCTACATTAACAACAGCGATCCCATGAAAGCTAAACAATTGGCAAAGGGCATCGATCAGCTGATGGATGAAGGTGTAGCTCAGTTATTTACCCTTAACCTGAACGGGCGTAAAGTGATTGGCACCGTGGGCGCTTTACAATTTGAGGTCATCCAATACCGACTGCTTCACGAATATGGAGCTAAGTGTAGTTATGAAAATTTAAACGTTCACAAAGCTTGTTGGATTGAAGGGGATGAAAAAAGCGATGCATTTCAAGAGTTTCGTCGTATAAAGCAGAAGTTTTTAGCTCAAGACAAAAGAGGTCATCTTGTGTTTTTAGCGGATTCAGCCTTTTCACTCCAAATTGCGCAAGACCAGTACAAAGAATTACAGTTCCACTTTACTTCAGAATTTTAGTAAATCCTTTTTTTTCTAAAATTTGCTTTTATTAGAAAAATTGAGGTAAATGAACTAAAAAAACCCTCCAAAAAGGAGGGTTTTAAGTTTAGGCTTCACCCGTCGGACCAAAATTTAATGGAATCGGTGGTGGCTCATTGGTTTCTATAGTCCCGTTGACGTTTTCAAAGCGTTGGATGTTTTCGCCTAGGGCTTTATGAAAGCGTTTGGCGTGTTCCGGTGTCAAAATAATTCGAGATTTGACACGGGCTTTGGGTGCACCGGGCATGACCGTGATAAAATCGACGATAAACTCTGACATGGAGTGGTTGATGATGGCTAAATTGGAATATACGCCGTCAGCAACGCTTTCGTCTAAAGCAATATTCAATTGCTTTTCGTTGGGGACTTTTTTATCACTCATGGGTGTTAGAAACTTAGTTCTTCTTCTTTGTCAATCAAGAGACTTTTGTACTCCTCTTTAGAACCAACAATAATATCATTGTATGCTCTTAATCCAGTACCTGCAGGAATTTTATGCCCTACAATAACGTTCTCTTTCAATCCTTCAAGGAAATCTACTTTACCGTTCACCGCCGCCTCGTTCAACACCTTGGTGGTTTCTTGGAAGGAAGCCGCCGAGATAAAGGACTTGGTTTGAAGCGAAGCTCGTGTGATTCCTTGTAATTCTGGAGTAGCTGTAGCCGGTGCGGCATCACGCGCCACAACGAGTTGCTTATCTTCTCGAGTCAATAAAGAGTTTTCATCGCGCAATTGACGAGAGGAAAGAATCTGACCTTGTTTTACATTTTCAGAATCACCTACTTCCTCTACAATTTTCATTCCATAGAGACTGTCATTTTCTTTGATAAAGTCGTGACGGAATACCAATTGGTTTTCTAGGAAAATAGAATCTCCTGGATCCATGATTCGTACTTTACGCATCATTTGACGGACTACTACCTCAAAGTGCTTGTCATTGATTTTTACTCCTTGTAAACGGTATACTTCTTGGATTTCGTTAACCAAATACTGTTGAACAGCTGAAGGCCCTTTGATCTTAAGTATGTCTGCCGGTGTAACTGATCCATCAGAAAGCGGCATACCAGCTTTTACAAAGTCGTTTTCTTGAACAAGAATTTGATTGGAGAGTTTAACCAAATATTTTTTGACATCTCCAAACTTGGACTCTACAACAATCTCTCTGTTTCCTCTTTTGATTTTACCGAAAGAAACCACGCCGTCGATTTCAGATACCACGGCTGGATTAGAAGGATTACGCGCTTCGAACAATTCCGTAACACGAGGTAAACCACCGGTAATGTCTCCAGACTTGGCTGACTTACGAGGAATCTTAACCAATACTTTACCTTCCTCGATTTGATCGCCTTCATTTACGATAAGGTGTGCACCTACAGGTAAGTTGTAGGAACGTAAAATAGTTCCTTTTTTATCTGAGATAGATAACGTTGGAATCAATTTTTTATTTCTAGATTCAGAAATTACCTTCTCTTGGAATCCGGTTTGTTCGTCAATTTCAACCTGATAGGTCAGTCCTTGTTCGATGTTTTCGTAAACAATTTTACCTGTAAACTCAGAGACAATTACTCCATTAAATGGATCCCATTTACAGATTACAGTATCCTTTTTGATTTTTGCTCCATTTTTAATGTGGAGTGAAGAACCGTAAGGAATGTTGTTTGTACTCAATACGCTTTTGGTTTTAGCATCTAAAACTCTGATTTCAGACGTTCTTGAAATTACAATTTCAGCATCTTCTCCATCGGCGTCTTTTCCTTGAACCGTTTTTAAATCTTCGATTTCAACAATTCCATCAAACTTGGCAATCAATTTGTTTTCTTCTGAAATATTCCCTGCAACCCCTCCTACGTGGAACGTTCTTAAGGTAAGCTGTGTTCCAGGTTCTCCGATAGATTGAGCAGCAATTACACCTACGGCTTCTCCTCGCTGAACCATTTTACCCGTGGCAAGGTTTCTACCGTAACATTTAGCACAAATTCCATTAAGGGCAGCACAAGTCAAGGGCGAACGTACTTCGACAGACTCGATTGAAGCCTGCTCAATTAAAGCAACCTGCTCGTCTTTGATCTCTTGTCCTGCTTCTACGATTAGTTCGTTTGTACTTGGATCTACTACGTCTTGAAGGACCACACGACCGAGAATACGTTCTCCGAGTGTTTCAACAATTTCTTCGTTTTTCTTCAGTGCGTTTACAACAACACCTCTTAAGGTTTCACAGTCTTCGATATTGACGATTACGTCCTGAGAAACATCGTGAAGACGTCGTGTAAGATAGCCTGCATCTGCCGTTTTTAAGGCGGTATCTGCAAGTCCTTTCCGCGCTCCGTGAGTCGAAATAAAGTATTCAAGAATGGAAAGCCCCTCTTTAAAGTTTGAAAGAATGGGGTTTTCTATAATTTCCCCTCCACCTACGTTGGATTTTTTAGGCTTGGCCATCAAACCGCGCATACCGGTCAACTGACGGATCTGTTCTTTAGATCCCCTTGCACCGGAATCCAACATCATAAATACGGAGTTAAATCCTTGTTGGTCTTCGCTGATACGCTTCATGGCCAACTCGGTAAGTTTCGCATTGGTTGAAGTCCAAATATCAATCACCTGATTGTACCTTTCGTTATTGGTAATCAATCCCATGTTGTAGTTGCCAATGACGTTGTCTACTTGGGCATCGGCTTCCTCTATCATGGTGACCTTTTCGGGCGGAATGATGATATCTCCTAAACTGAAGGACAATCCTCCTTTAAAGGCGAATCCATAACCCATCTCTTTGATCTTATCTAAAAAGTCAGCCGTTTCAGGTACGCTCGTTACCTTCAGGATGTCACCGATGATTTCACGTAAGTTTTTCTTGGTCAATACCACATTAAAATAACCCGCAGCTTCTGGTACTACTTCATTAAAGAGCACCCTACCTACTGTAGATTCTATGATTTGATAAACCAATTCACCGTTTTCATTAAAATCTTTCGCACGGATTTTAATCATTGCATTCAAGTCCACACGCTTTTCATTCAAGGCGATGTGTACTTCCTCGGTAGAATAAAAAATCAATCCTTCTCCTTTAACCTTTTGTTGTGGGGTTGATTTTTTGGCTTTGGTCATGTAATACAATCCTAAAACCATGTCTTGAGAAGGTACCGTAATCGGCGAACCGTTTGCCGGATTGAGGATCGAGTGAGAAGCCAACATCAACAGCTGGGCTTCCAAAATAGCTTCTGGCCCTAATGGCAAATGAACTGCCATCTGGTCACCGTCAAAATCCGCATTAAATGCCGTACACACTAAAGGATGCAACTGAATTGCTTTCCCTTCGATTAATTTTGGTTGAAATGCTTGTATTCCTAAACGGTGTAGAGTAGGAGCCCGGTTTAAAAGTACGGGGTGGCCTTTCAATACATTTTCTAAGATATCCCAAACTACGGGCTCTTTTCTATCGATGATTTTTTTGGCAGATTTTACCGTTTTTACGATTCCTCTTTCTATGATCTTACGAATGATGAACGGCTTGTACAACTCGGCAGCCATTCCCTTGGGAAGACCACATTCAAAAAGTTTTAATTCGGGTCCAACAACAATTACGGAACGTGCAGAATAGTCCACTCGTTTTCCTAATAAGTTTTGACGAAATCTTCCTTGTTTTCCTTTTAAAGAATCAGATAGTGATTTCAAGGGACGGTTGGAATCTGTTTTTACAGCAGACGATTTTCGTGTGTTGTCAAATAAGGAATCTACAGATTCTTGCAACATCCGCTTTTCGTTTCTGAGGATTACTTCAGGAGCTTTAATCTCCACCAATCGTTTCAAACGGTTGTTTCTGATGATGACTCTTCGGTATAAATCATTTAAATCTGAAGTAGCAAAGCGTCCTCCATCCAAAGGAACTAAAGGTCTTAACTCTGGTGGGATTACCGGAATCACTTTCATGATCATCCATTCGGGTAAATTTTCCCCACGCTCGTTGGCTTCACGGAAGGCTTCAACCACCTGCAGTCTTTTAAGTGCTTCTGTTTTACGTTGCTTAGACGTTTCGTTATTTGCTTTATGACGCAATTCGTAAGACAAGGCTTCGAGGTCGATACGTGAAAGCAGTTCAATCAGACATTCCGCACCCATCTTAGCGATAAACTTGTCTGGATCATCGTCTTCCTTGTATTGATTTTCGGGTGGAATTTGCTCTAAGACATTGAGGTATTCTTCCTCGGTCAAAAAGTCCATTGGCTGTAAAGCTTCCCCTTCTTCATTTTTTGCAATACCGGGCTGGATGACTACATAACGTTCGTAATAAATAATCATATCCAATTTCTTGGAAGGCAATCCAAGCAGGTATCCGATTTTGTTCGGCAACGAACGGAAGTACCAAATATGCGCTACAGGAACAACTAAATTGATATGCCCTACACGATCGCGACGTACTTTCTTTTCCGTAACCTCTACCCCACATCGATCACAAACAATCCCTTTGTAGCGGATTCTTTTGTATTTTCCACAAGCACATTCATAATCCTTTACAGGACCGAAGATACGCTCACAAAAAAGACCGTCTCGCTCAGGCTTGTGTGTTCGGTAGTTGATTGTTTCAGGTTTGAGCACCTCACCTCTTGAATTTCCAAGAATAACTTCTGGAGAGGCCAATCCAATAGCAATTTTATTGAATTTTTTTTGTGTTATGATTTCGTTATTTCTAGCCATGACTAACTTATCTTCTAATATTATATTATTCTTCCAATCTAATGTCCAATCCAAGTCCTTTCAACTCATGCATGAGTACATTAAAGGATTCTGGCAAGCCGGGTTCTGGTAAGGTATCCCCCTTCACTATGGCTTCATAGGTCTTGGCTCTACCAATTACATCATCAGATTTAACGGTAAGAATTTCTTGTAGTGTACTGGAAGCTCCATAGGCTTCTAAAGCCCACACTTCCATTTCTCCAAATCGTTGCCCACCAAATTGTGCTTTCCCTCCAAGAGGTTGCTGCGTAATAAGGGAGTACGGTCCAATGGATCTTGAGTGCATTTTATCGTCAACCATATGTCCTAGTTTCAACATATAGATAACCCCAACCGTTGCAGGTTGATCAAAACGCTCTCCGGTTCCTCCATCGTATAAATAGGAATGTCCATAAAGAGGGACGTTAGCTTTTTCAGTCAACGCATTGATCTCCTCTATGGTCGCTCCATCAAAAATTGGCGTAGCATATTTCTCCCCTAAATTTTGACCCGCCCAACCTAAAACGGTTTCATAAATCTGACCAATATTCATTCGAGAAGGTACTCCTAACGGATTCAATACGATATCTACCGGGGTTCCATCTTCTAGGAATGGCATTTCTTCTTCACGAACAATACGGGCAACAATACCTTTGTTTCCGTGGCGTCCTGCCATTTTATCTCCAACTTTAAGCTTGCGTTTTTTGGCGATGTAAACCTTCGCAAGTTTTTTGATTCCTGCAGGAAGTTCATCTCCTACGCTGATGGTAAATTTCTCTCTACGCAACGCTCCCTGAAGATCGTTTTCCTTGATCTTATAATTGTGAATCAAGTCTGTGATCAATTCATTGGTTTCTTGAGTAGTCGTCCACGAACCTTTTGTCAAGTGAGTGTAATCTTCTACACCCGCTAACATTTTAAGCGTGTATTTCTTTCCTTTTGGCAAGATGTCTTCGCCAAGATCGTTTTGTACGCCTTGACAGGTTTTCCCATTAACAATGGCAAAAAGTTTTTCGACTAAAACGGTTTTTAACGCTTCAAACTTTTCATCGAAGGCTTTTTCTAGGGCTTCGAGTTCTTGCTTGTCTTCGTTTCTTTTGCGTTTGTCTTTTACAGATCGTGTAAAGAGTTTTTTGTCAATTACAACACCTTGTAACGATGGTGGTGCTTTTAGTGAAGCATCTTTTACATCGCCTGCCTTGTCTCCAAAGATGGCGCGTAGTAATTTTTCTTCAGGTGTAGGATCAGATTCCCCTTTTGGGGTAATTTTTCCAATCAATATGTCTCCTGCATTAACTTCAGCTCCAATTCGAATCATTCCATTTTCATCCAAATCTTTTGTAGCTTCTTCGCTGACATTAGGGATGTCATTGGTCAACTCTTCTGTACCTAATTTGGTATCTCTAACGTCGAGTGAATACTCGTCTATATGGATAGACGTAAAGATGTCTTCACGAACTACTTTTTCAGAAATTACGATTGCATCCTCAAAATTATATCCTTTCCAAGGCATGAACGCAACTTTCATGTTTCGACCCAAAGCAAGCTCACCGGCTTCTGTTGCATATCCTTGACAAAGGACCTGACCTTTAGTTACTCGATCGCCTTTTTTAACGATCGGTTTTAGGTTGATACAGGTTCCTTGGTTGGTTTTTCTGAATTTAATTAAGTTGTAAGATTTTACACTTCCGTCAAAACTTATCAGCTCATCAGTTTCAGAAAAATCGTAAAGAATTTCAATGCGGTTGGCATCAACATATTGTACCACCCCATCGTTTTCGGCATTAATAAGCACACGAGAATCCGAGGCTACTTGTTTTTCTAAACCGGTTCCAACTATCGGAGATTCTGGTCTCAAAAGCGGAACTGCTTGGCGCATCATGTTGGAGCCCATCAACGCTCGGTTGGCATCATCGTGCTCCAAAAATGGAATCAACGAAGCTGAAATCGAAGCAATCTGATTAGGTGCCACATCGGTGTAATTTACCTGATCTGGAGTTACCAATGGGAAATCGGCCTGATCTCTGGCAATTACTTTTTCTGCTAAAATTTTACCCGACTTATCAAATTCAATATTGGCTTGAGCAATGAGTTGATTTTCTTCTTCCTCAGCACTGAGATAAACGGTTTCTTTTAGGTTGATCACTCCGTCTTCTACTTTGCGATAGGGAGTTTCAATGAATCCTAGGTTATTTACTTTTGCGTAAACCCCTAGGGAAGAAATCAAACCAATATTGGGTCCTTCCGGAGTTTCAATAGGACACAACCTTCCGTAGTGGGTGTAGTGTACGTCTCGAACTTCGAAACCTGCACGTTCTCTAGAAAGTCCACCAGGCCCTAAGGCAGAAAGTCTTCGTTTGTGTGTAATTTCTGCAAGGGGGTTTGTTTGGTCCATAAACTGTGAAAGTTGATTGGTACCAAAGAAACTGTTGATTACAGAAGATAATGTTTTTGCATTGATCAAATCAATAGGCGTAAAGACTTCATTGTCTCTCACGTTCATTCGTTCGCGAATGGTTCGAGCCATACGGGCCAGACCTACTCCAAACTGAGAAGATAGTTGCTCACCTACAGTACGAACACGTCTGTTGGATAAGTGGTCGATGTCATCAATCTCTGCCTTTGAATTGATTAATTCAATTAAATACTTGATAATGGTTATGATATCCTGTTTGGTCAAGACCTGTTTGTCCATCTCAACATCCAAACCTAATTTTTTATTCATTCGATAACGTCCTACCTCGCCGAGGTTGTAGCGTTGATCAGAGAAGAATAATTTATCAATGATTCCTCTTGCAGTGTCCTCGTCTGGTGGTTCAGCGTTACGCAATTGACGGTAAATATGTTCTACAGCTTCTTTTTCAGAGTTTGTAGGGTCTTTTTGCAAGGTGTTGTAGATGATGGCATAGTCTGACATATGCGCATCTACTTTGTGTAGTAAGATGGTTTTTACACCAGCATCAAGGATTTCATCAATGTGTTCTTTCTCAATGACGGTATCACGGTCAATGATGATTTCATTTCGCTCAATAGAAATTACCTCTCCGGTATCTTCATCTACAAAGTCTTCATGCCAAGTCTTGAGTACACGTGCTGCCAATTTTCTTCCAATAGTCTTTTTAAGACCGGTTTTAGAAACCTTAACCTCTTCAGCCAGATCAAAAATTTCAAGAATGTCTCGATCGTGTTCAAAACCAATGGCTCTAAATAGCGTGGTTACAGGTAATTTTTTCTTACGGTCAATGTAGGCGTACATCACGCTGTTGATGTCTGTAGCGAATTCTATCCAAGATCCTTTAAAAGGAATCACCCGTGCAGAATACAACTTGGTTCCATTGGCATGGAACGATTGGCCAAAGAACACCCCTGGAGAACGGTGAAGCTGAGACACCACGATACGCTCTGCCCCGTTGATCACAAAAGTTCCACTGGGAGTCATGTAAGGTATCGTCCCTAAGAATACATCCTGAACGATGGTTTCAAAGTCTTCGTGCTCTGGATCCGTACAGTATAATTTGAGACGGGCCTTTAAAGGCACCGAGTAGGTCAATCCTCTTTCGATACATTCTTGTATGGTATAACGGGGTGGATCAACGAAATAATCTAAAAATTCAAGTACGAATTGATTTCGTGTATCAGAAATTGGAAAGTTTTCTTTAAACGTATTGAAGAGACCCTCCTCGTTACGTTCGTCAGATTTTGTTTCGAGTTGGAAAAAATCTTGAAAAGATTTGATTTGTATATCGAGAAAATCAGGGTAATTAGGAGAAGTTTTAGCTCCTGCGAAACTGACTCTTTGACTCTTTGAACTTGACATCTAACTATTTTTTAATGGTCATAACTACTGTAGGATGGGGGCGGTAACGGCTATAAAAGGGTATAGGCCTTTGGAAAAATCCAAAAGCCTATGCCTTTAATGGTATGGATTGAGACTACTTAAGCTCAACCTCGGCACCAGCTTCTTCTAGAGATTTTTGAAGCGCTTCTGCTTCATCTTTAGCGATACCTTCTTTCAAAGGACTAGGTGCACCGTCAACAAGTTCTTTTGCTTCTTTAAGCCCAAGACCTGTTAACTCTTTTACTAATTTTACTACTGCAAGTTTTGAAGCTCCTGCGGATTTAAGGATCACGTCAAATTCTGACTTTTCCTCAGCAGCATCAGCTGCTCCACCTGCGGGTCCAGCAACAGCAACCGCAGCAGCAGCTGCAGGCTCTATACCGTACTCATTTTTTAAAATATCAGCCAACTCATTAACTTCTTTTACGGTCAAGTTGACTAATTGTTCTGCGAAATCTTTTAAATCTGCCATGTTATTAATTTTACTGTTTGATTTTTAAATATGTGTATTCGAGTGCGTACTTATTTTGGGTCAGGATTCGCGTTCTGAAAGTGTTTTTAAAATTCCAGAAAGTTTCCCGCCTCCTGACTGAAGCGCTGAAACAACGTTTTTGGCTGGTGATTGTAACAATGTAATGATCTCTCCAACCAATTCTTCTTTAGATTTGATCGCTACTAGAGCGTCGATCTGATCGTCCCCAATATAAACGGCTTCTTCAATGAAGGCGCCTTTTAAAATGGGCTTATCAGACTTTTTTCTAAAGTTCTTGATCACCTTTGCAGGTGCGTTTCCTGATTCAGAAAACATTAACGAAGTGTTCCCTTTCAGGATCTCCGTCAACTCTCCAAAGTCCTGGTCGGAAGCTTCCATCGCTTTGGCGAGTAAGGTATTCTTTACCACTTGCAGTTGTATGTTCTCTTTAAAACAAGCGCGGCGTAACGCACTGGTTTGAGCGGCATTCAATCCTGCAATATCAGCCAAGTAGAGGTTTTTGACCCCTGCTAAAGCTTCTTTAAGGTTTTCTATTGCGTCGTGTTTTTCTTGTCTAGTCATTTGAATAAATTTTGTGCATTAACCCAATTTGGTATCTACAGAGATACTAGGACTCATGGTGCTTGACATAAAAATACTTTTAACATACACCCCCTTGGTTGTAGTGGGTTTAAGCTTGATCACGGTTTTGATCAGCTCGTCAGCATTTTCATAAATCTTTTCAGGAGTAAATGAAGCTTTACCGATGGCAGCGTGGACGATTCCCGTTTTATCAACCTTAAAATCTATTTTTCCACCTTTAACATCGGATACCGCTTTTTTGACGTCCATAGTTACCGTACCTGTTTTGGGGTTTGGCATCAAGCCACGAGGACCTAATACACGACCCAATGGGCCTAATTTTCCCATCACACTAGGCATGGTCACAATCACGTCAACATCCGTCCAACCCTCTTTAATTTTTTGAAGGTATTCATCCAAACCTACATAGTCTGCTCCTGCTTCTTTAGCATCGGCTTCTTTGTCTGGAGTAACTAGTGCTAAAACGCGCACATCTTTTCCCGTTCCATGGGGTAGGGTTACTACGCCACGAACCATTTGATTGGCTTTTTTAGGATCTACTCCCAATCGGATTGCCAAATCAATACTTGCATCAAATTTGGTATTGGTAATTTCTTTTACCAATGCAGAAGCTTCTTTAAGGGTATAAAGATTATTAGAATCTATTTTAGCCCGAGCTTCTTTTTGTTTTTTTGTTAATCTCGCCATTGCTTGGTTTTAATAAATTAAAAAGGTGCTTGTCCAGAAATTTTGAATCCCATTGAACGTGCAGTACCGGCTACCATTTTCATAGCAGACTCTAGGGTAAATGCATTCAGGTCAGGCATTTTATCCTCAGCGATGAGTTTTACCTGATCCCAAGTGACCGTAGCCACTTTTTTTCGGTTGGGTTCACCAGAACCTTTTTTAGCTTTGGCTGCTTCCATTAGTTGAACGGCCGCTGGCGGTGTTTTGATGACAAATTCAAATGATTTGTCCATGTATACAGTAATCGCTACTGGCAATACTTTACCAGGTTTATCTTGGGTTCTTGCGTTGAATTGCTTGCAAAATTCCATGATGTTGACTCCTGCGGCACCGAGCGCGGGTCCAACCGGTGGCGACGGATTCGCTGCACCTCCCCGAACTTGTAGTTTTAAAACTTTACTTACTTCTTTTGCCATTGTTTCATTTAATTTAGGAACGTGTTAGTGGAAGCATCACACGGATTCCTTAGTTATTAGTGTAACATTTATAATTTTTCAACTTGCATATAGCTCAATTCCAATGGTGTCTTTCTTCCAAAGATTTTCACCATGACTTCGAGCTTACGCTTTTCTTCATTTACTTTTTCTATCGCTCCTGTAAATCCGTTAAACGGTCCGTCGATTACTTTAACACTCTCTCCCACATTAAATGGAATAGCGACGTGTTCAGCTGTCAGTGCCAATTCATCTACTTTACCGAGCATACGGTTTACTTCTGCCTCTCTTAAAGGCACAGGGTCACCCCCTTTAGTTTCCCCTAAAAATCCGATCACATTAGTTACCGACTTGATGATGTGAGGAAGTTCTCCAGTTAAATTGGCCTTGACCATAATATAGCCAGGGAAGTAAACGCGTTCTTTGTTTATTTTTTTTCCGTTACGGATTTGAATCACTTTTTCAGTGGGCACAAGTATGTCTTCTACCAAATGGTCGTACCCAAAGCGGCTGATCTCAGACATGATGTAGTCTTTGATCTTGGCTTCTTGGCCGCTTACTGCACGGACCACATACCATTTTTTATCATTCACTGTCGTTGCCATTCTTATCCGATCAAATTAAAGTAAAACTGTATCACACGTGAGAGTACTGTATCTGCTCCCCAAATGGCTAAAGAAAATAAGATTGAAAACACCAATACGATTACAACTAATCGTTGAAGTTCAGAGCGTTCTGTCCAAGAAACATTGTTCTTAAGTTCTTCAAAGGACTCTTTAATATATGAAATCATGTTCTACTTTTCTTTTTTGCACGGGTTGAGAGGCTCGAACTCCCGACACCTGGTTTTGGAGACCAGTGCTCTACCAACTGAGCTAAACCCGTTTTTATTTGACACAAAAGGTATCCGCCTATTGGCGGACACCTTCAGGTCATTTTAAAAACATCTTAACTAGTCTAGGATCTCTGTTACCTGACCTGCACCTACAGTTCTACCTCCTTCACGAATCGCGAAACGAAGTCCTGTGTTTAAGGCTACCGGTTGAATCAAGTCTACATTGATCGTCAAGTTATCCCCTGGCATAACCATCTCTACTCCATCAGGAAGAGAAATGTTACCTGTTACGTCCGTGGTTCTAACATAAAATTGTGGTCTGTAGTTGTTGTGGAATGGAGTGTGACGTCCACCTTCTTCTTTTTTCAAGATATAAACCTCCGCTTTGAATTTAGAGTGAGGAGTTACAGAACCTGTTTTACAAAGTACCATTCCTCTTTTGATATCTGTTTTTTCGATACCTCTTAAAAGGATTCCTACGTTGTCTCCAGCTTCTCCTCTGTCTAATATTTTACGGAACATCTCTACTCCTGTAATGGTAGATTTCATTTTTTCAGCACCCATACCGATGATGTCAATTTCATCACCTGTATTCGCAACACCAGTCTCAATTCGACCAGTAGCCACAGTACCACGACCTGTAATTGAGAATACATCTTCAACAGGCATTAAGAAATCTTTGTCAACATCACGTTTTGGTAATTCAATCCATGCGTCAACTTCATCCATTAATTTCATTACAGTATCTACCCATTTTTGCTCTCCGTTAAGAGCTCCAAGTGCAGATCCTAATACTACAGGAGAGTTATCTCCGTCATAGTCGTAGAACGAAAGTAATTCTCTCACTTCCATTTCAACGAGTTCTAATAATTCTTCGTCGTCCACCATGTCAGCTTTGTTCAAGAAAACAACAATACGTGGCACACCAACCTGGCGACCTAAAAGGATGTGTTCTCTAGTTTGTGGCATAGGTCCGTCCGTTGCAGCAACAACAAGTATAGCGCCGTCCATTTGAGCAGCTCCAGTTACCATGTTCTTTACATAATCGGCGTGACCTGGACAGTCTACGTGAGCGTAATGACGATTCGATGTTTGATATTCTACGTGAGAAGTATTAATGGTAATTCCTCTTTCTTTCTCCTCAGGAGCGTTATCGATTTGATCGAAGCTTTTAGCTTCAGAGAATCCTGCGTCTGCTAATACTTTTGTGATAGCAGCAGTAAGAGTCGTTTTACCGTGATCTACGTGACCAATTGTTCCAATATTTAAATGGGGTTTTGACCGGTCAAATGTTTCTTTAGCCATAATTATTGATGTTTCATTGTTATTTTTAGGAGTGCAAATTTATTATTTTTTTTTATTCCACTAATCCTTTTGTATATTTTTTTTGATTTAGATCCAAAAAAAAGACTTTTTATAAAATATTCTCTTTGAGTTAGTTGATTTCTAAATCGTGGAACTGAATTTAAAATATCCCATTGCTTGGCATAGGGTATATAAGTCAAACTTTGGACTGAAGGTCTGTGCAGTCATTTGATTTTTGTTACTTTGTTTTTGCTAGAATTAAAAGTACTACACTATAGAATTTTACGTTCCTTTATGAATGCATGCATCATCGTTCCTTGTTATAATGAGGCCAAGCGAATTCCAACTCCTGCCTTTAACAGCTTTCTTTCAAAGGATTCGGATACCCAAATTCTCTTTGTCAATGATGGATCTACCGACGACACAGCGGAAGTCTTACAAAAATTTCGAACACTTTATCCCAAACAGGTTGAAGTACTCAACCTAGAAAAAAACCTAGGCAAGGGAAATGCAGTCCGTATGGGAATACAAAATACATTACACCATACCGATTGTACTGTTTTTGGTTTTTTAGACGCCGATCTTTCTACTTCGCTTGAAGAGTGGGTTGCATTGACCCAACTTATTACTGATAAAACCGAATTTGTCTTTGGTTCGCGGTTTAAAAAAATTGACAATTCCATTGAGCGCAAATGGTTTCGGTTTGTGGTGGGTCGGTTTATTGCCACAGCCATTTCAAAAGCGCTCAATCTAGCGGTTTACGATACCCAATGCGGCTGTAAACTTTTTTCGCGAAACGCAACCCAACTAGCTTTTGCTAGTCCATTTATTTCGCCTTGGCTTTTTGATGTTGAATTGTTTTTCCGCTTGAAAAATCATTATGGAACTGCAACCTTTAAAGCAAAAAGCATGGAAATCCCCTTAAAAAACTGGACGCATCAAGAAGACTCTAAAATCAAATGGACCTATGGATTTACCATGTGGTTCGATTTATTCAAAATAAAACGCGCATACTCTTAATGGAACGATTCAAAGCCTACCTCATTACCCATCGCTATGTCTTGAGCTTTTGGACCTTGGCTTTGATACGGCTTTATTTTAATGCCGTGCTTCCTTTAATGGATAAAACCGAAGCTCGGTACGGTGAAATCGCTCGACTGATGCATGAGACAGGAAATTGGATCACCCCCCAAATTGATTACGGCCTTCCTTTTTGGGCAAAACCTCCTTTGTCCACTTGGGCCTCTGCCTTATCCATTTCAGTATTTGGAACCGAAGAAGTTTTTGTTCGACTCCCCTACCTGATCGTGATGGTGGGCTTGGCCCTGTTTATTGGAAGATACGCTAAAGAGCAAAATACATCCTATTATATACCGGGTATCGTCGCGCTTAGTTTGCCCGAATTTTATTTGCACGCAGGAGTTGTTTCCACCGATACTTTTTTGACATTGAGTATTGCCCTGAGCATGCTTAGTTTTTGGGAAGCATTAAAGAAATCCGCCAAGCCGTATTGGGGCTACCTCTTTTTTGTCGGAATTGGTATGGGTTTGCTGTCTAAAGGACCGATCGTAGTTATATTGACCCTTCCCCCCCTTGCCCTTTGGGCTGTGACCACCAAAAACATCAAAAAAACGTTCCGTTCCCTACCCTGGATCGGTGGGATTTTGCTCATGCTTCTTCTCAGTGTACCCTGGTATCTAATGGCTGAAGCGAAAAGTCCTGGATTTTTGGATTATTTTATAGTAGGAGAACATTTTGAGCGCTACCTCAATCCGGATTGGAAAGGAGACAAATACGGCTTTCCCAAACAACAACCCTTTGGAATAGTCTGGGCTTTTTTTCTACTATTCCTCTTACCCTGGTCTATTGCCTGCCTTCGCCTTTTAATCCAAAAAGGAAAAGACAGCTTACACAATCCGTGGATTTTATTTTTACTTTTTTGGGCACTGTGGACGCCTTTTTTCTTTACCTCTTCCTCCAGTTTAATCCATCCCTATGTTCTGCCCTCATGCCTTCCGGTAGCTCTTATTGTAAATCATTATTGGAGTATTTTGAAGCACAAAAAAATCTATTTTTTTATAGCCTTGGGATTACCTCTTTTCCTTTTTATTTTTCACCTGAGCGGAAAGACTCAATTCATTTACGAGGCTACAACAGACAAGTATTTAATTGAACAAACCGAACCTGGAGTTACGCTTTTTTCTTTAGATCGAAAATCGTATTCCAGTCAATTTTACACCCGTGGGAAAATCAAGCTGACGGATTCAACTGCTTTAAAACAATTACTCCAGTCGGAAACGAATTTTTATTTGTTGTTAGGCACTACGCAATGGGAAGAAATGAATCCCGCACTACAATCCCAATTTAACTTGGTTGACTCGAATCGAAAAAAAAGACTCTATCGATTTGAACCCCTCCTTCAGGGAAGAACTCAATAAAGAAAGATTATAAAAAGTCTAAAAAAGAAAAAGGCTATCCGATGGAAAGCCTTGCTACTAAAGAGAGCCAATGACGAGATTTGAACTCGTGACCTCTTCCTTACCAAGGAAACGCTCTACCCCTGAGCTACATCGGCAAAAAAAAGAGAGCGAGAGACCGGGTTCGAACCGGCGACATTCAGCTTGGAAGGCTGACGCTCTACCAACTGAGCTACTCTCGCATGGGTACCGAAAAAAAGTTTTCGGTGTTGGTATTTCACCGCAAATATAAAAAACTTTTGGTTTTTTAATTTACAATTTTGAGTGGGGAGAGCAGGATTCGAACCTGCGAAGTTAAAAAACAACAGATTTACAGTCTGTCCTCGTTGGCCGCTTGAGTATCTCCCCCTATTTTCAATGATCGTACCTCAGCTATACTGAGATTTTTACACACACAACACCCAGGGTTGAGTAGTAAAAAGAGCCGATGGAGGGACTCGAACCCACGACCTGCTGATTACAAATCAGCTGCTCTAGCCAGCTGAGCTACATCGGCCTTTTTTGAATTTGGTTGCCCAAAAATCGAATGCAAATTAAATGCTATTTTTTATGGTTTCAAAAGAAAAAATTAAAAATTGTAGTTAGGCTCTTATTTTTTCTTTTCTGCGCTTGAGAATTCGCTCTGCGCTTTGTGCTGCCGTGTGGATTGCTTCCTCAAAAGTACGGCATTGTTTTTTTACAATGATATCGTCTCCGGGGATGCTGATTTTTAATTCCGCCCACTTGTTGATCCCGTCTGTGGTGTTTTCTACCTTGGTAAAAATAAAAACCTCAATAATTGGATTGTAAAACAAAGCAAGCTTGTCTATACGCTGCTGCGTAAATTCTTTGAGTTTGGCGTCCGCTGTGTAGTTCACAGATCTAAAATGAGTCGTAATCATAGTGTTCAATTTTAAAGGTTAATTAATGATTGTGTTCTCTGGGGTGGGCTTTTTTATAAACCGATTTAATAGTCGAAATACTGCTGTGTGTATAATGCTGAGTTGCTGCCACACTGCTGTGGCCCAATAATTCTTTAATCGCGTTAATGCCTGCCCCCTGATCCAGCAGGTGGCTCGCAAAACTGTGTCGTAAAACGTGAGGGCTTTTTTTCGTTTTAGTCGTTACTTCTCCAAAATACTTTTTTACCGTTTGATATACAAATGCCTCTGTAATTCTTTTGCCTTTGGACGATACAAAAAACAGTCCATTTTCACTGATAATCTGTTCCTCAGCCTGTCGCTTTAGCAAATCGGAAAGCTGTTGGCTCATGGCGGGTAAAAGAGGGACCAACCGCTCCTTATTTCTTTTTCCCAGTACTTTCATGGTTCGGCTGACTAAATCGACATCAGCTTTTTTTAATTCGATGAGTTCACTTCTACGAACACCCGTATAGTAGAATAGATTCAAAAGGGTTTTCTGCAAGAGACCCGTATAGGTATCCGGATAAGAATCGCCCTCTAAAACTTCTTTCACCTCCCCTTCCGAAAACGGAAGAGGTACTTTTGCTGCCATTTTTAAAGCCTTGTGTTCTTTTAAAGGAGAACTCTCAATCAAACCATTACGAACCAAAAACTTGAAATACGAGCGCAATACAGACAGCTTTCTGTTGACCGTACGGGTACTGTTTCCCTGTTGAATTAAATCCACTATCCAAGAACGGATTTCGGAATAACTTACCGTATCTATTCCTTCAGAAGTGGGTTGAGACGCTTGGATAAAATTTTGAAAGGAGCGCAAATTTGCTTCATAGGCTTTATGGGTGTGGAGAGAATACTTTTTCTCCAATAGTAAATAGTCTAAAAACGATTTTACGGACATAAAAAAACGTTATTCAATAAATTTAAAGAAATTCAAAGAATAACGTTGTTAAAAATGTGGTAAAAAAGCTTAAATCGACTCGCTGTCTCGGAGTTGTTGGATGTATTGTGCTTTTTGAATTTTTTGTCTGTTTTTGACAGAAGGCTTCACGAATTGTTTTCGCGCACGCAATTGACGCATGCTACCCGTTTTATCAAATTTTCTTTTAAAACGCTTTAATGCGCGATCGATATTTTCTCCGTCTTTAATAGGTATGATTAACATAATATGGCACCTCCTTTCATAATGGGTGCAAATATAGGTAAAACATTTTCACTCGAAAGCGATAAATGTTTTTTAATTGAACTTTATTCTAAAATTTTTCTTGCGATTACCAGTTTTTGAATCTCACTTGTTCCTTCACCTATGGTACACAACTTCGAATCTCTAAAGAATTTTTCAACGGGAAAGTCTTTAGTAAAACCATATCCTCCGTGAATTTGAACTGCTTCATTGGCCACTTTAACACAAACCTCGGAGGCATACAATTTGGCCATTGCCCCTTGCTGGGTCACATTGAGGTTTTGGTTTTTCATTTCGGCTGCCTTTTGAGTTAACAGGGTGGCTGCTTCAATTTCTGTAGCCATTTCGGCCAATTTAAATGAAATCCCTTGAAAACTACTGATGGGTTTTCCGAATTGTTTGCGCTCTTTAGAATAGGCAACAGAAGCTTGAAACGCTCCTTTGGCTGTACCTAAAGACAGGGCAGCTATAGAAATTCGCCCTCCGTCCAATATCTTCATGGATTGGATAAATCCGTCTCCTACTGGGCCCAATCGATTTTCGTCGGGAATGATACAATTATCAAAAACCATTTCAGCGGTTTCAGAGGCACGCATACCCAATTTGTTTTCTTTTTTTCCTGCTGTAAAACCGGGGGTTCCCCGTTCCACTACAAAAGCAGTCATTCCTCGGTTGTCTTGTTTCTCACCATTTCTTGCAATCACCACGGCTATATCTCCTGAGATTCCATGGGTGATAAAATTTTTTGTTCCATTCAACACCCAATGATCCCCTTCTTTTCGAGCGGTAGTCGACATATTTTTGGCGTCAGAACCCGTGTTGTGTTCCGTCAACCCCCAGGCTCCAATGTGTTTACCAGAGCACAAGTCGGGCAACCACTTTAGGCGTTGGGCTTCGTTTCCAAAGGTATAAATATGATTGACACAAAGCGAGTTGTGGGCTGCAACCGACAGCCCTATGGAAGGATCAACTATAGAAAGAGTTTCGATAAGAGTTACGTATTCGTGGTAACCCATGCCCGAACCACCATAGGTTTCCGGAATTAACATTCCCATAAATCCTAAAGCTCCTGCTTTTTCAAAAACTTCTTTTGGGAAAAATTGAGCTTCATCCCAATCCATCACGTGGGGTTTGATGTATTGAGTCGCAAAATCTCGGGCGGCTTCGTACACCATTCTCTGGGTCTCTGAAACTTTGATTTCTGGGTTTAATTCAAGATCTATCATAGTGCAATTTTAATACAAATATAGTTTTATTCTCTCTATTTTGTTTGGAGAATCAGCAAAAAGTTCAGACAAAAAAGCGAGCGTAATGCCTTGGTTCCGGGTTCTATACGTCACTATTTGACGAGCATCTTCCTTGCCTAAATAGGGGAGTTTCGTCAATTGATCTAGGCTGGCTGTATTGATGTTAAGTCGGTTGATCTGAGCAGGTGTTTTTAGTTCAAAATAGGTCAACAAACGTTTGACTGTGGCACTGTCTAGTCCGTAAACTTCATAGCATTGTTCGGGCACACTATAGCCCGAAAGATAGTTTCTGTAGCTTACTATCCGCTTGGATAGTGTAGGTCCAATACCCGAAACGATTTGCAAAGCAGCGGCATCTACCGTATTTAAATCTTGCTTGACCAAGGGAGTGTTTTTTTGGGAGGAGGATTTGAATTGAGGAAATCGTAAAACGGGAGCCAAATGGGCTAATAGACTATCCGAAACACCACTTTGCTTTTGAAATTCAGCCAAACTCCTAAAATAATTCCCTTCGGAGCGGTAGCGTTCTATACGGTCAAAAGCTTGTGGAGATATTCCTATACTGTAAGCCTGGTAGTCGGTCAAATGGTTAGGATTATACCTAAAGCTTGGCACTTTGGCTACAGGTTGATGGTCTCGTAGTGAATCTAATTTTTGTTGATAGCGATTGGTTTCTGCCAAATCAAAATCAACGGATACATTATCCTGAAAAGTCAATTGAATCGTGAGTAAAAACAGGACCCCCATCAAGAGGATTATCAATGCTCCTCTTTGTGACTTGGAAAGCACAAAAGGAAACTTAGATGACATTTTAGTCGCTTTTCAACCCTTTGAGAGCACTCAAATAGTTATTGAGTTCTTCACGCACTCTTGGAAACAAGAGCAGTAGTCCCACCATATTGGGAAACACCAAAGCCAAAATCATTGCATCTGAGAAGGCCCAAACAGAGGACATATCTCCTGCGGCACCAATGACGATAAAAATCAAAAACAACGACTTATAAGTAAGCTCTGAAACTTTGCTTTTTCCGAAAATATACATCCAAGATTGCAAGCCGTAATAGGACCATGAAATCATGGTAGAAATGGCAAACAACACCACTGCTACAGTCAAAAAGGGACCTGAAAACGCAATGTATTTTGAAAACGCTGCGGCTGTAATTCCCGCGCCTTCAGCAGGCATACCGTCAATCATGACCACACCTCCTACTCCTCCGTAGTCAAATACTGTATTGTCTCCGTTAAAGATGATGATGACCAAAGCCGTCATGGTACATATGACCACGGTATCGATAAAGGGTTCCAACAAAGCCACCAATCCTTCAGAGGCGGCATAATTTGTTTTTACAGCCGAGTGTGCAATAGAAGCTGATCCCGCTCCGGCTTCATTTGAAAACGCAGCTCGACGAAATCCTGTAATCAAGACCCCCAACAAACCTCCCAATCCTGCCTGAGGATTGAATGCCTGACTGAAGATCATTCCGAAGGCATCGTCCACAAAACTGAAATTTGTCCCTATAATATAAAGACAGGCCAAGATATACATCAAGGCCATGAGGGGCACAACTTTTTCAGTTACAGAGGCAATACGTTTGATTCCTCCTATGATAATGATACCGACGAGTACCATCATGATTACTCCAATGAGGGTTCGGGCATTTCCCCCAGTCATTCCAAAAGAATCGACCAATTGCATGGCAGCTTGATTGGACTGGGCGGCATTTCCACCTCCAAAAGAAGCCCCAATACATAAAAAGGCAAAGATTCCAGCCAATACCTTTCCCAGTGTTGCAAATCCTTTTTCTTGAAGCCCTTTGGTCAAATAGTACATGGGTCCACCATACACTGTACCGTCTTCTCCAACATCACGGTATTTAACCCCAAGGGTGCACTCCACAAATTTGGTAGACATGCCAAGGATACCACATAAAATCATCCAAAAAGTGGCTCCTGGACCTCCCACAGCGATTGCTAAAGCAACCCCAGCGATATTTCCGTTGCCCACAGTACCGGATACTGCAGTAGCAAGGGCCTGGAAATGACTCACTTCTCCTTCTTTGCTCTCGTCTGCTATCGTTCCTTTTACATCACCTGCAACTGCCAATTCGGGATTTCCCGCTTCATGGTGATCTATACTGTCGTATTTTCCTCGTACAGTATTGATCGCCGTACTGAAATGTCGAACATTTACGAAGCCAAAATAAAGGGTAAAAAACAAAGCCCCTCCTACGAGAAGAATAATAATGGTAGGGATGCCGGTTCCAAAAAAGTTGTGTAAAATTAAACCCTCCCACCAATTGGCAATGGGTGTAAACGCTTCATTAATTCGTTCATCCAATCCCTTTTCTTGAGAAAAAAGAGGGGAGAGTGAAAAACTAGAAAATAAAATGGAATAGAGAAATCTTTGAAAAGTAAATGAATTCATGTTGGCTGATATCGCGATTAAGTGACCAATATCCTAAAAAGGTGACTAAAAACAAATTAATCCAACTGAAACATTTCGTTTAATTTTTTAATTGACTCCCCGCTTCCAAGAACAATAAGCTTGCCTTGGGTTGATAATGAGAGGCTTGCGTCTGGATTGATGAATTGTTTGCCCTGTTCATCTCGGTAACCAATGACGTTGCAGCCAGTTCTTTTACGCAACTCCAACTCGGCTAAGGTTTTATTTTGAAATTGTTTCGGTATCGTACTCAGTGTGACCTCCTCGACATTGGGACTGTTTTCGTCTTTCCACCAATCCAAATTTCCTAAAAAGTGAATCAAATCAGGAACCGTAAGCAAAGCTGCCATATAATCTCCCCCAATTTTATCTGGCATGATGACATGGTTGGCTCCTGCTAAAGCCAGTTTGGATTGGTTGTGCTCTTCAGAAACCCGACTCACAATGTCAATTTCCGGTTTCAGTTGTCTTGCAGACAAGACCACAAACAAATTGTCGGCATCGTCTGGTAAGGCACTGATCAAATTTTTAGCCCGCAGTATACCTGCTGCCAGTAAGATATCGTCTTTTAAAGCATCTCCTTTAAGAAACATGATCTCCTCTTGATTTTCTTCGATCAGCTGTTCGTTTTTTTCTATTACTACATAGGCCTGCTGATGTCTTTTTAATCGGCTAACGGCCTGTCTTCCGTTACGTCCAAAACCACACACTATAGTATGTCCTTCTAAAGCATTTATCATTTCTCTATTTTTTTTTGTTTAAGTGCATTGATGCTCCACCCACTGATGAGGTATTCCACGATAAATCGAATGGAGATAGCGGCAAGCAAAAACCCAATGAGTATAAAAAATATCGCAAAGGTTCTCCCTTGATCAGACAAAGCCCCAACTTCGCCATAACCTACCGTACTAAAGGTAATTACGGTCATGTACAAGGCATCAAAAAGGGAATAATTTTTCTCTATACTGTAAAACCCTAAGGTGCCAAAAAGAAGTATGAATACAAGGAGTGAAAGTGCACGAGTAAGGGGGGATTTAAAAAATGACATGACGCACTACAAATCAAAAACGGAACTTCTTTTGGTATAGACCATGTCCTTGAGCTTCATCCAAAAAGCCAGTGTAAGATAAAGTACAAATCCTCCAACTAAGGTGGCAAACGAAGCATAAATAAAAAACAAACGAATGCTTTTTACCTTCATCCCCAATACTTCTGCAAGTCGGGTAGAAACCGCAAATCCGTTGCGCTCAAAAAATAAACGTATCCTATGGGGTGCTTTCATTCTTACAAAATTACTTTTTAAATTTTTATCCTTCGGACGTTACTTTATTCCGTTTTCATCAATTCATAACCCACTTGGCAGCTCAAGCATTTGGTAAAGGTACAGTAATTTTTATGGAGATGCAGGAGCGCTTGTGAGGCAATGGCATTGATTTGGGGTACCTCTAAGGCTTTGAATTGACTCAGGATTCGATTGTTTTCTGCCGGAACACTTGCTGCCCATTCAAAAAGAGCATCCTCCACTCCCTTACCACAATAGTTAGCATAAGCATAACGAATCGGAATCAGGGTATTGATCAAAAGCAGCTCAAAAAATCGCTTGTTTAATGTTTTGGGCTGTGGCTTACTTTCCACATCAAAATTATAGTGATTTTTCCAGTACCCACCTGCCTCAACTTTGAACAGCTCATAACAATTGGACAGACTTGTTCCTTGGACAACAGCCTGAAACAAAGCTGCGGACTTTGCATACACTTGTGCCAGTTGTGCCAAACGGATGGTGGGAAAGTTAGGGGGGCGCAATCGGGCAAAATGTATTTTTAAGAGCGGGTTTATTCTGAGTTTGTATTTGGATTTCAAATACTGGTAACGTTGATACAGTTCTGCATGATAATTCCCTTTTTGAGGCAGCTTCAAAAGTCCCGCCTGTCCCATGAATAAGGCTTCTAAATTTAAGACGTCAGTTCTTGTTTGAAGTACACATTTAAAAGGAATGGATTGAGCCATAGCATAAAATGAGTTTCCGTTGAGGTTGAGTCCAAACCCTTTGGCTAAAACGCTAAAGAAAATCGCCTCCCAATCGTTTTTGGACTGTTGTAAGGCCTCCCTAATGGTTCGCGTTCGCCATTCCATTCGCTCAACAAATAAGCGTTCTTGAAACGCCAACCATTTACTACTTGAAAAGGCAGTAAGCTGTGATTCACAAGGGATGAATTGAGTCTTTTTTCGAAAATTGTTGTTGTAGTTTTCCACTACTTTTTCATCCACATAGTTACGCAGTTCTAAAGTAGGAATAGGAGTCCCCTTGGGATAGCAAACATCTGAATCAAAATTCCACACCACATGGAGGATCACATTGTCATATCTGCTATCGGTATGATGCGCATGACGAAACCAATCCGAAGCATTGACATGTAACTCCACAGCTCCACACCAATAGAGTTGGTCAAGGTATAGTTTGGCTTCAGAAAAGTCTGGGCCACTGAGTGAATTCAAATGGCCAGGAAATAAAATTTCAAGAGATTCCCCGTTTACGGTTTGTAAACTGGATTTGGTAAATTTTTGAAATCTCCACAAAAAATGGAGTAAGGATTCATTCATTAACGTAAGCTTTGGGGAAGCCGTATTCTAATTGATCAGTGTTCTAGTTCACCTTCCCATTCTAAAATACCGCCTAAAAGATTATAGCAGGTTTCAATTCCATTTTGTTTAAATAGCTGACAGGCTTGTGCGCTACGCGCACCCGACCGACAATACACAAAATAAGTCTGAGACTTATCTAAAGCTTCCATTCCCTCCATGAACCCTTGAGGATCACGTATATCTAACAATTGTGCATTGATCAAATGACCTGATTCAAATTCTTCAGGGGTTCTTACATCAATAATGATACTGTCTGTTGTGGAGGCTTGCTTGGAAGCCCAAACTTCTTGAGTTAAATCCATTTTGGTTTTTTTGGCTAATGTACAATAGCTACTCTATTCAAACAAATCAAAAAAAAGTTTGATTGTAAACAATTTTTTATACATTTGTACCTACAATTTTTGTAGTTACACGAATGAATTCTAGTCAACTCATCATAGCGCTGGTCAAATCGAGTAGCGAAGTTAATGACCAATTAATGCTCGCTTTAAAACCTTTTGGGGTGTCGATTCAACAGTTTAACGTGTTGAGAATTTTGAGAGGGCAAAAGGGAATTGC